>Ga0316208_1002685_pt1 | contig 13969 bp, 10 predicted proteins | sample 3monopyrite_MG_FD_204944 | JGI IMG/M metagenome (GOLD analysis project Ga0316208, IMG submission 204944) | Microbial mat bacterial communities from mineral coupon in-situ incubated in ocean water Damariscotta River, Maine, United States -... | ecosystem: Environmental > Aquatic > Marine >... | reverse complement strand
GCTGGAAAGCAGCGACGCAACCGACGACCAAAGAAACATCGCGCGAGAAGACATCAAACAACTCCGGCATGCATCCAGCGCTCATGCCAGTTGCGTGCGTGCTGCTTGCGTCCTGTACGAGGCAAATCCCATGAAAGCGCGCGAAGTGTTTAATGAAGCCCGCACACTGTTGAGAAGCCTGAGTTCGCGTTCGTAAACCTCGAAATTGCCTTTCGCGCCGTTCAGACCTGGAATGCAGAATCTGTCTGTCATCAATCGTTCAGCTTGATTTTCGCTGCGAGCAGCCCAGCATCCACAGATCGCAGATGCAGGTCGCGTTGGGGGAAGGCGATTTCGATGTTGTGTTTTCGGAAGGCTTGATCGATTTCCATGTTCAGGCTGTGAGCGATCGTTCGGTAGAGCTGCGGTGTCGGGACGTGGCAGCGGAGTTCGAAGTCCAGGGAGCTGGCTCCGAAGGCGGTGAAGACGACGATCGGTTCAGGTTCCTTCAGAACATTGGGGTTGGCAGCCGCGACTTCGTAGAGCAGTTTTGTCGCAAGGACCGTGTCGGATCCGTAGGCGACTCCGACGGTCATCACGACTCGCAGGTTGGAATTTGAAAGAGTCCAGTTCACGAGGTTGCCGGTGACGAAGTCTCGGTTGGGGACGATCAGCTCGCGGTTGTTCCATTCGAGAATCGTGGTGGCTCGAATTCGAATTCGAGTGACGGTGCCCGTGACGTCGTTAATGGTGACGGTATCGCCGACTCGGATGGGACGTTCGAAAAGCAGAATGATGCCCGACACGAAGTTGGCGAAGATCTCCTGAAGCCCGAAACCGAGTCCGACAGACATCGCCGCGATCAGCCATTGAACGCTGCTCCAGCCGATGCCGACCATCTGAAATGCGGTGACGACGCCAGCGACGAAGATCAGGTAACGGACGATCGTGCTGGCCGCGTAGCGGGCTCCGGCGTCGAGCGGCAATCGCTGCAGGATGGCGATTTCGAGGAGGCCCGGCAGGTTTCTGGCAGCAACAAAAGTCACAACAATGGTCAGCAGGCCGAGCGTCACGTCGGCCAGAGTGATGACTCCCGTGACGCCGACCCCTGGGGCGGTGATTTCCCAGCTCACTCTCTTGAGAATGTTCAGCGCGGGCATGACTTCGGCCCAGATCAGCCAGAATCCAGACAGCAGAGCCAACTGATTGATCAGGCGAATAATGCGACTTGTCTGGATGTTGAGGTCCGAAAGTTGAATCTCAGGGACGGGCTCGACCTCGACAATGTCCGACTGGCCTTTGGCTTCCTGTTCGCGGCGCATGGCTTCGCGCCGTTCGCGGTTCTGGCGAATCGCCAGGGCTCGGTAATTGACGAGCAACCACCGGTCAATCAGTGCCCGCACGACGAGCAAACCCAGCACCAGCAACGTCGTGAAGATAATCCGGGAGCCCAGCTCCAGGGCGGTGTAGTAGTAGCCGGACAGCGCCGCGACTCCCAGGACGAACGGAGCGGCGATCACCGCCAGGCCGCAGACACTTTGCAGCCGGCTTGTCAGACCTTCCGCATCCTTCGGGCGGAGCGTTGTCATCAGAACGCTGTTGGGACGAAGAAGTCCGAACAGCAAAATCGTCTGCGTCAGCGACATCACCGCAAACGCGAATCGCCCGACCGCACTGTGAAGCTGCGTGTCTCCGGACAGCCAGCAGAATTCGACAATCAGAAGCAGAGGAAGACTGGTCAGAAGAATGATTCGCAGCCGCTGCCGAACAAACGCGACGGCGTGCTTGTCCCAAGTGAAATGAGCGATCGCCAGACCGTCCGGCCGAAACACGTGAAGAAAGAAACCCAGTGATAAACTGAGCATCGCGATCACCTGGAGCGACACTCCGCCTGCCCGCAGCGTCGCATTCGTAAATTGCATTTCATTCAGCCGCCAGCCGAGAAACCACATGGCCGCTGGCAGGGCCGTTGCCAGCCCGATCGTCATCACGACGACAGAAACCGTTGGCCGAAATTCGGTCGCGTTCGACTTGGCGGCGACTTTGCCGATTTCCCGGAGTCGTTGCCGAATTCTCGGACGAGTGATCAGCAGCGTGAGGATCGTGACGATCGAGACGAGCCATGCGAGAGGATGCCGGCTGACATCAGTCACCAACGCTGACCAAAGACTGGAAATCGAGACCGAGCGGCGTAAACGGCTCAGCGACGAATTCATCGCGGAAATATCCGACGGGGCAATCGCGGTGGTTGATCGAACCCAGAGAACGTGCTCGGCGATGTAATCGCTTTGGCGATAAACTTCCTCGATCATCCCTCGTTCGACACTGTCGAGAGCAACGAGCGTGCTCAGAAGATTCGCCATGTTCTGCGTCAGCGATCCCAGAACTTCCCGCTGAGACTGCAGCAGCAGTTTCACCTGATCGTGGACTTCCGCTTTGGAATCAGCATTGGTTGCGATTTTCTCCATGGCCGCCGCGATGGCCGCTTCCGGATCAACCAACGAACGACGTTCACGCTCAAGGTCGAGATGCTGAAGATTCAAGTCAGAAACTCGCGGCTGCCTCTCAGCCAGACGGTCGAAATACCGATCGAGCGACGGCAGCGTAGTTTTATGACTTCGCAGCAGGACGCCGATGGCGTGCGTGAACTGCGCTGCTTCGGCTCGCTCGGTGAGCGTGTCGAATTCCGACGTGAGCATTTCCAGCTTTGTTCTGGTTTCATCCCGCTCACGAATCGCGGCTTCAAGCTGACCGACAATCGTCTGGTTGAGGCCGCTCAGTTCGCTGTTTCGATCGGCGAGTTCTTTCATGTCAGGCTGCGCGTTCAACGCCGCGATTCTTGCCGCGCGAGCCTGCTGCTCGGCCTCTTTTCGCAGCGATTTGGCAAGCAACGCCTTGCGTGCTTCGAGCCGTCGATCCGCCTCGATTTCCGCCTGAGCGGCCAGGTCGCGGCGTGCGGTCAACAGTCGGCTGGTCGCTTCGTAGAGTGGACCTTCCTGTTCAAGTAATGCCAATTCTGCGGTGAGCGCTTGCCGCTTAGCTCGTAGAGCCTGCTGACGAACATTTGTAATAATGGCCGGTTCGCCTTCGGGCAGCTTTGCCGCAAGCTGAGTGTTGACCTCAGCCAGCGCCGCCTTGGCCTGTGTCACAAACTCGGACAGCATTGTCCGGCGAGTTGCACGGCGAGTAATTTCTTCTTCCAGCGCGACACGATGCTGCTCGGCATTCGCGGCTTCGGTTTCTGCTCGAGTGACCTCAGCCTGTAACGACTCGCGAGTCGCATCTGGTGGCAAAGCCGGATTGAATTCAGCAGGCGACACGGCAAGCTGCTTCTCGATCCGTGCCCGCTCTTCCGGGGCCATCTCCGCATCCTGCCGGAGCGACTGCAACGTCTGCTGATGTCGCTGTTCGTTCTTCAACGAAGTGACTGCCGCGTCGAGTTGCTCGATCGCCAGAGTCTTTACATCCGCTTCGAGCGACTCGTCCTCCGTAACAGACTTTCGCAATACAGTAAGCTGTTGAATACTTACGGACTCTGCCCCGGCAGAAGAGTTCACTGTCTCAACCGTAGATGGGGTCACCTGCCCGTTTGAAATTCTGGCAGCCAGCAACCCAAAACAGAAAATCGCAACAGGAATCGTGAACACATGACGACAGCAATGACTTCGAACAGTCGAACAAGACAACTGGAAACTCCATGATCAAATATTGAGCCTGTAGACAAGTCTCGAAGCTGCGTGCCCGATATTCGCAGTCCAGCAAACTTACAATCTATCTGCACACAATCATCGTACTGCCTTTGCAGGAATGAGGCATCACACCTGGATGCTCGGTCGAGTGACCGACTGTCCCGAGCGTCTCAAGACGAAACATCTCGCTACGCGATCAGCATGTCGTCGTGCAGACCTCGGCAGGTTGCAGCACATTTTCGGCACTGCTCGGCGCACTGAGCCATGCGTTTGTCTTTCTCGAATTTTTCGCACTCACGGGCGGCTCGGTCACAGAAACGGGCACAGGCTTCGGTGAGCACTTTTGCCAGGCGGCTTTCGCGAGCACAAAGTGACGAGCAGGTTCGAGTGACGTCGGCACAGTCGATGCTGGTTCTCATGGTCATCGAGAAACCCTTCTGACCGGCCTGCATCAGCGTGGTGCAGTGATCGAAGCAGGAGTTGCATTCGCGAGCCGTCGCTGCGCACGCATCGGCACATTCTTCGAACGATGCAAAGACAATTTCGTCTTCTTCTTTTTTCGAGTCGCCTTTCTGGCGGTCAGCAGGTTCGGCTGCCAGGGCGGAATCGAAGTTGAAGGCGATCAGGCCGCTTGTGGCCAGACCCAGTGAGCTGATGACTTCACGACGGTTCATGGATTGGACTCTTTCGATTTGAATTGGGGTGCCCAAATTCGGGCGAAACGGAATCTGTTTTTCAAATGGCACGTCGCGTGCCAGGAACTAACTCAGACGCGATCAGTCGCAAAACCGTTACCGGCAGCCGTCGACGGTCAATGACTATTCAATGGTGTGAGCAATGAGTGCTCACATTGACTGCCGACGGCTCATCTGAAACGTGGAAATCTCCACAACGACGACGTAGCCGGTCGCGGCGAATTTGACGCTTTGAACGAATCAGTCACACTCTGCAAACGGTGCATCGATGTCTCAACATTCTGAGATGTTTGAAGAACTCCAGCCGGCAGTCACCGTTGATCGACGACTGGCCAGACGAATGAATTCACCAATGCTGACGACATTCTTAGTTCAGAAACCAGGTGATGTGACCATTGCTGGGCGAAAGGTCCGAGTGCTGGCCGCTCTGGCGGACATCGAAAAAAACAGGCGAACAAGGCTCAGTAAGGCGGTCACCGAAACCTGCCGAAGTGTGCTGACTTTCGGCGGCGCTGCGGAATTGTCGCTGAGCATCGTCGAAGAAGCAGAACGATCCGCCGTCGAAGTTACGGTCACCTGGAAGGCCGCCGATTCTGATTTAAGTCAAAGCCCTGGCAGCGAACCGGCGGATGCTCCTGATCTTGCCGTTCGGCGAGTTGGTGAATTGCTCGACGGTTTCTCGCTGGAAGGTTGGCCAGGAGCGGGGGCTGTCGCATCATTGCGAATGTTCGCTCCGAATCGGATCGAGATGACCGATACGGATATCGCAGACTGGTCCGCGATGCTCGGTGAGTCTCAAATCGAAGAGGTTGTGCGCAGCAGCGAGCGGCGACGCAAACTCCTCGTCGGCGAGTTGGAAGCGACTCGGTTGCAGGGCGGCCTGCTTTCCGAAGCTGGCGACCAGGCCGGCAACGACTCACTCGTTGACATGCTCTCCCTCGTCGCCAGTCAGACAGACAACGGAGTTGTGATTCTTGACGCCAATTCGTGCGTCGTCTGGGTGAATTCGGCGTTCGCCGCTCAGTGGGGATTCGACCTTGGCATGTGCGAAGGGCAGGCGATCGATTCCCTGCTTCAGCATGCCGATTCCGATCAGACAACGATGGATCGAGTCCGAGCCGTTCTTGACACCGGCCGCAGCGATTATGTCGAGTTGCTCGCCAGGCAGGCTGACGGAGAAGGCCGATGGACCGGGCTGTCGCTCACGCCGTCTCTGGACAGTGCCGGGAATGTTCAGCGGTGGATCGTGCTGCTTCGCGACGTGACTCAACAGAAAGTTGCCAGCGACGCGCTGTCTGCCGCCTTGAATTCCGCGGAACAGGCCAACCGTTCGAAGAGCGAATTTCTCGCCAACATGAGTCACGAAATTCGCACGCCGATGAACGCGGTGATCGGTATGACCGAACTGGCCCTCGGCACCAACCTGACTCCCGAGCAGCACGAATACCTGTCGACCGTGCGGATGTCCGCCGAAGCGTTGCTCGAACTTCTGAACGACATTCTTGACCTGTCAAAAATCGAAGCCGGCAAGGTCGAGTTGGACGAAGTCAACTTTGACCTCGCGGAAGTCGTGCGGGATTCTCTGAAGGCGCTGGCCATTAAAGCTCACGGCAAAGGGCTGGAACTGGCAACCAGGATGCCGCTCGACCTGCCGCACTATCTGCACGGTGACCCGCTGCGTTTGCGGCAGGTGCTGATCAATCTTGTCGGAAACGCCATTAAGTTTACGGAACGTGGCGAAGTCGTCGTCGAGTTTGAACGAACTATTCCGGAAGAGACTGACGAATCAATCGATCTGACGTTCACAGTTCGCGACACAGGTATCGGGATTTCCGCCGACCGACTCGGGCAGGTGTTTGAATCGTTCATTCAGGTCGACACTTCGACGACTCGGCAATTCGGCGGAACGGGGCTCGGGCTGACGATCACGGCTGAGTTGCTGCGACTGATGGGCGGTCATGTCCGAGTCGAAAGTGAAGTCGGAGTCGGCAGCGCGTTTCACGTGACGGTGCCGTTCAGACTGGCAGACCAGGCAGCTGTTCCCTTCTCGGAGCGTGTCGAGTTTTCGCGGGAACATCTGGAAGGCCGCACGGTGCTGGTGGTCGACGACAATGCCACGAACCGTCGAATTCTGGAAGAACTGCTGACCAACTGGGGAATGCGACCGCGCATGGCGGAGAACGCTGACGCCGCGATCAAAGAACTGGAAGCAGCCGCCTATTTTGATCGTCCGTTCGATTTGCTTCTTGTCGACGCGGTGATGCCCGGCAAGGACGGCTTTCTGATGGTTAAGGATATCCGAGACCGAAAGGACTTTCGTTTCGGCACGGTCATGATGCTGTCATCCGCCGACCGAGGTGATTCGGCCAGGCGTTGCCGCGAGCTGGAAATCGGCACTTACCTTGTCAAACCGGTTTCGCAGTCGAGTCTGCTGGAGTCAATTCTCGACGCGCTTTCCGTCGAGTCTCCTTTCGGCGTCGACTCTCAAAACGATTCAGCCGAGCTGGCCAGGCACAAGTCTCTCAACACAACCGCCACGATGGCGTCAGCCGATTCTGAAACAGCCTCTGTACCGCTTCGAATTTTGATCGCCGACGACCATGAAGCGAACCGTCGTCTGGCAGAGAAGATTCTGGAGAAACGAGGCCACGAATCGAGCCAGGCTCTGAACGGCAGAGAAGTTCTTGATCGGCTTCAGGCAGAGTCCTTCGATCTGATACTGATGGATATTCAAATGCCGGAACTGGACGGTTTTCAGACGACGGCAATGCTGCGTGAACAGGAAGCTTCAACCGGAACTCACATTCCCGTCGTGGCGTTGACCGCTCACGCCATGAAAGGCGACCGCGAGAAGTGTCTGGAGTCAGGCATGGATGCTTATCTTTCAAAACCTCTTCGAGCCAGAGAACTGGTTTCGCTGGTTGAAAAACTGTGCGAGTCCGCGACTTCCGCAAGAATCGGAACCGTCACTGATTCGTCGTCGAAGTCCGCAACGAAGTCCACGTCGACGGTCTCCTCTTCAGAGGGCGAAGCAACTGCCCCGACATCAGGTTCCAATAACCAGGCGGCGACGATCGAAGTCGATTTTGCGGGAGCACTCGATCGAATGGACGACGATGTCGATTTGCTTGTCGAGCAGATGCGGTTTTTCATCAACGACGCACCCGGCCTGGTCGACCAGATTGCCGACTCAATCGCAGACGAAAACGGCCCCCAACTGCAGTCCGCCGCTCATCGTCTGAAAGGGCTGGTCGGCATGTATGACTTCACAGAAGCCGCTGATCTGTGCCTGAAACTCGAATTCGCCGGGCGTGATTCAGCATTCGACGGGCTTGATGAATCAGCTTCCTCAGTCAGATCGCTGGTTGAAACATTGCTTGCAGCGATTCAGAAATTCGTGAGTGAGCACTGAAAGTTGCTGTGCCGTTCAGTCTGGAACTTACGTTGCGGCAGCCACGTCCAGGACGACGCAGGTGACGTCATCTTTCGAGCCCTCGTTGACAGCCCGGTTGACGAGTTCGGTGGCCAGCTCTTTGGGTGATCTGGATTCTGCGAGGATTTGCTCGATAGTTTCCCTGGCCAGTGCGTCATGAACGCCGTCCGTGCTTAACAGGAATCGGTCGCCAGCTTTCATTCGAACGACGTTTACTTCTTCGGCATCGGCTTCGAAATCGTCCTGCCCCAGTGCCATCAGGATGATATTCCGTTTGGGATGAGTTCGAGCTTCTTCCTGCTTGATCAAACCAGCGGTCACCAGAATCTGGACCCAGGAATCGTCGACGGTCAGTTGCTCCAGGTTACCGTCACGCAGGCAGTAAACGCGGCTGTCTCCAACTGACGCAACAAACAGAGTTCGTCCGACCCGAACGGTCAGGACGATCGTTGTACCTGGCCCACCTGACGACATGCCCTCTCCGAGAGCGGCCACAATGTCGTTGGCCGATCGGAGGGCGTCTTTGATGCAGTCAACGATGAACGTTGCATCCGACGTCGAATCATCCGAATCCGGATTAAAATCCAGGAAACGGTCACGCCCGAGTCTTACTCGCTGAACGAATTGTTGAATTGCCAGACGACTGGCCATCTCGCCAGCGGCGTGCCCACCGACTCCGTCTGCAACGATCATCACTTCGACGTCAGGTGAGATGAACCAGCAATCCTCGTTGTGTGACCTGTCAACTCCCTGTGAGCTGAATCCAGCCGCTGTGAACTGAAGCTTGGAGACGCCGCCCGAGCGGGGGTCCATACGTTCAATTTTCATGACGGACATGCAGTTGTTCCATTCAGCACAAATAGTTCAAAAGTGAGACGCACGAGGGCGGGACGGCCGTTTCGTCGACAAGCATTGCAGTAACCATGCCGGAATCAGCGAGCGACGGCAATCGTCATTGAAGAGTCATACTTCAGGCAGATGAGATGAAAAATGGTCAGTCGCTATCCAGATTGGCCGCTTGCTGCTCAGCCTTAGGCACATCGATCTCTGGAAAGCGTTGCCTTTCCCATTCGTTGATGGTCGGTACGCAACCTGCTTACTAACCTGCCGCAACTACTTCTAATTTCGTCCCTTCTTTCGAAACTCTCAGTCAACAGGATGATCACCATGAAAGATGTCACCAGCATTGTCGCTTCGCAGATCATGCACACTCCGGTTTTGACAGCCTCGCCCGAAGACTCGATCAGCAAGCTGGAAGACCGGCTTGAGGATCGGCACATCAGCGGTATGCCCGTTGTTGAAGATGACCGCATGGTCGGCATCGTCACGCAGAACGACATTGTTCGGCTGCCGGCCCTGATGGACTCGATGGCCGACTACGTTTACAGCGAGTTGCTCTCCAGCGGGCCCATGCTGGAGACCGCCGACAAGGATGGCGACGGAATGCCGGACAACCTTTCGTTCCGCAGCCAGGTCGACAACATGAAGGTCAAAGACGCCATGCGTCGAAAGGTCATCACCTGCGAATCCAGTACGCCGGTCGAACGCGTCATGCAGCTTATGGCCGACAACGATGTTCATCGAATCGTGGTCGCCGATGACGACAAACCTGTCGGAATCATCAGCACGCTGGACATCCTGAAGCTGCTGACCGGTCGCGAGGAGCCTCGTTCATAACCTGTGAGCGGATGTTTCCGGTTTTCTGTACATAAAAGAAATTTCCACATGAAGCCTGCGTATCACAAACGGCACCCGCCTGCTGGCTCCCGTCCCGGAACATTGATCATTCCTCCGGACTCGCCGCCGCCAGTGATCAACATCATGGAGTTCGCTCCTGAGTTCCTTGAAGAACGCACCAGTGTTGACGTGCAGGCGCTTAACGCCGTTGCGGGTTCTCAGCACTGTTTCTGGATCGACGTCCAGGGGCTGGGCGATGAAGCGTTGCTGAGACAGGTCGCGGAAATTTTCTCGCTGCATCTGCTGACTCTGGAAGATCTCGCCAACGTTCCGTCACGTCCGAAGATGGAAGTTCACGACACGTATCAGCAGTTCGTCACTCGCATGGTTCGAGCTTCCGATGACGGCGTCGACCTGATCGTCGAGCAGGTGTGCGTCATCTGGGGAAGCAACTTTGTTTTGACGATTCAGGAAAAATCCGGAGACGTTTTTGATCCCATTCGAAACCGAATCAGGGCAGGCAGGAAACGTCCGATTCGGTCGAACGGCCCCGGATACCTTGCGTATGCAATTATCGATTGCATCATCGATGGCTTCTTCCCGGTCCTGGATCAGTATTCCGAGTGGATCGGTGCGTTGGAAGAAGCGTGTATTTCTCAGCCGGTGCCAGCGACTCTGGAAGAGATCAACCAGATTCGTCGGGAACTGATGATTCTTCGACGAGCCATCTGGCCGCAGTGCGACGCCATCAGCCGCCTGGCTCAGGAAGACAGCCCGTTCGTGAATGACGCTGTTCGAGTCTTTCTGCGAGACACTCACAACCACGCCGTTCAGGTGGCAGATGTCGTCGACAGCTTCCGCGAACTCGCGTCGGGACTGCTCAGCACGTATCTCTCTACGACTGGCAACCGCACCAACGACATTATGAAAGTGCTCACAATCATGGCGAGCATTTTCATCCCGCTGACATTCATGGCCGGTATCTACGGCATGAATTTTGAATCCATGCCGGAACTAAAGTTTGAATGGGCCTACCCATTGCTGTGGTGCGTCATGCTGACAACCGCCGCCGGCATGCTTCTCTACTTTCGCAAGATCGGCTGGATCGGCAATCCGCCGAAGTCGACCAAACGCCGCGACGCTTCCTAAAGAAAGAATTAGGCAAACGTTTGCGCCGGTGCGTCTCGATCCGAATCTGACGGACACGGCCCGGTGAGCGAGTGATGCCGAGCTTGCAATCTGCGATGCCTACCCGGCTGCGGCTGAGACGGTTCCGCGATTGGGTGTCTTGCTGACGTAGGATTCAACGTCGTTCAGCGCGTCGAGCCAGTAACCCGAGCTGATCACGTTCAGTCTGAGCGAGCCGCTATCGAGATGTTCCTGTTCGACGATCCACAGAATCGCTTCCGCATCGGGGAAGGGGGCACCTGCGAGCTGCTCGTCAAACAGTCGATGCAGGACGGCTGAGTCTGACATTCCGTCGGCCAGCAGCCGCACAACAAATGCTTCGTCGACGCGTGCTTGAAGAATCTGTTTGCCGGTTTTGTCGCGGGCTGTTATTTCGAGACAGACATGCGCCGCGTCAGGTGTGGGAAACTTTCTGGGAAATACTTCAAACAAAAGGCTTCCAACGTGGAAAAAATCCTCGTGGAAGGACATCTCGGCGTACTGTTCCCAGTGCTTTTCGTCGAGCATTTCATGCGAACAGTTTCTAACCTGGCCTTCTCGGAGACGATCACCGAAACGACATCGTACGACGAGTGCGGCTGCCTCGGCAGGTTCAAGATCCTGAAGTGACAACAGGCACATTTCTCGCAGTTCAGAAGGCGACATTCCGAAAGTGTCACCATAGTCCATGTTCTCGAGCATGGCCGTGAAGTGGTGAGCCTGCCACGCGTCGGCAATTTCGCTCAGCACATCGATTTCGGAGATCGTCACGTCGAAATCAGTCTTCATTGAAGCGGCCATCGGTCAGATCGGACACTGGAAGATCTAGCTGCATTTGACGCAGCGAGTGGAAAACGGAAGAGCCTCAAGCCGTTCTGGGTCGATAGCCGTTCCGCAATGGCGACACGTTCCGTACGTGCCTGCGTCGATCTGTGCGAGTGCTTGTTTAATCTGAATGATCTCTTCGTTGGTTGCTTTACCGACTCCTTCGAGAACTTCGTCCTGCTCCGAGTCGATGGCATTTTCATCCCAATCGGCGTCAGGGGCTTCGCTGAGGTCGTCGTCGATCTCGATTGCGCGTTCGTTTAACTCCTGAAGTTTCTTTTCGAGTTCCACCTTCACGTCTGAGAAATCTTTTTCAGGCTGAGTCGTTGTCATGCTTCTTCTTCTCCACACTGGTTCCGAGGCGTCGAGCCATTCCGGAATGTTGAAAATTGTTCGATTCATCAACGGATTACTCCGCAATAAAAGATGTAAATTCGAGAGAGAGGGCTCAGGTCTCGCGGCAGGAAACTCGGAGAAGTCCCCGTTGCTCCGCGATCACTTCGCCCTCCTGTTCTCTCAACTGAAAACTGCAGCGTGGACGGCAGGCAACCGCCGCCACACTGCACTGACTTATTCGCGAGGCACGATACGGTCACCGACTTTCTCGATCTGTTTTCCGATTGATCCGATGCCTTTGCCGACCTCGTCAACGACGATGCCCGTTCCTTCAATCAACTTGCCGCTCAACGTACGGGTTCCGCTGTAAACCGTCCTGGCCCCGTCCTGAATTTCTTCTCCGGTCCAGCGTGCTGCACGCTCCGTCGCATTACCCGCCGCACGCAGTCGGTATCCCGCAATTCGACTACGCTCCTGAGTCCACGATTCCGACGCCATTGCGTAGTGGTGTTGAGCCAGCGAGTGCTCCGCCCTGGCGAATGCAAATTCGAGTGTCTCGATTGACCTGACTGTTCCGGACATGACACCTTTGGCCAGTGACTCCAGCTCGGTTGCAGAATATGTGAGATTTCGTTGACTGTTCGGTGTCGAGTTCTGCGCCGAGATGCGCAGGTAGACTGCCGCTTTCCTCATGTGAAAGGCGGCTGTCGGACGGTCGTTGTTTACGAATCGTTCCTTTGCAATTTGAAAGTGGCGACCAGGTTCGTCGGCCAGTTGCAGCCATAATTCCTCGTCAATGGCAAGCCGTCGTGAACTGGTCTTCTCCGGGCCTTCAGACCAGGCCGACGAACACACCAGTAGCCCCAGAACAGCTGCGCAAATCAATTTTCGAGATGACATCATTTTACCGTCTTCCATGAAATAGAGGTTTTTGCGGTGGTTCAACCACCGCTTATCGGCCAATTCAGGCTTGACCTAAGCCTGAGCAAACTCAGCTTCTTCACTGGCAACGAACAATTGTCGGACACGCTCAACGGCACGCCCTATCGCTGTCGTCGCAACCGCGCGAGGCTTCTCACATCGAGACACATCAAGGACGACCACCGAAATGTCGTCACTGCTGCCAGCCTTAACGGCACGATCCGCCAACTGGCTGGCCACCTCTTCGACGGGAGCATTGGATTCGAGGATCGATTTCAATTCTTCGCTATCCAGCGAATCATGCAGACCGTCCGACGAAATGAGGAACCGGTCTCCCGGTCGTAGACTCATGATGCCGACTTCGACTTTCTGCTCTTCAAAATCACGCCCACCCAGCGATGTCAGAATGACATTCTTCTGGGGATGTGTTTTCGCTTGTTCCCGCGTGATCGAGCCAGCTCGAATCAGAACTTCCACCCATGAGTCATCGACGGTCAACTGTTCCAGTTCGCCGTTTCGTAATCGGTAGGCGCGGCTGTCTCCGACGTTTGCAATGAAGAGATGATCATCCAAGCGGAAGGCCATTGTCATGGTCGTCCCGGCGCCCCAGAAGTCGTCATCGATTTCAATCAACTCGCAGATGACCCGGCTGGCTCGATGCAAAGCTCCATCGATAAGTTGTCGAAACTGATTCTCGGTTCCGTCGAGTGGCCAACGAGAGGTCTCCGCAATGATTTCGCGAATTGCGGTGCTGCTGGCCAGTTCGCCTGCACGCTGACCACCAACGCCATCAGCCACAATCAGCAGTTCAACGCTGGGAGATATGTGAATGGAGTCTTCGTTGTTTTCGCGACTGGTGCCTCGCTGAGAAGAGCCGGCAGCGGTCAACCTCAACCATCTTGTGGAAGTTTCAAATCTGATTGGTGGAGTGTCCATCCGAAATCCTGAACTAACGCAGACGACAAATACTGAGTTCTCATTGCGAATCGCAGAACAGTCGCGTCGGAAATCTGTGTGCTACTTTGCAGAACTGGAATCACTCCACAGTTCAGCAATCAGGTCGGCCTCACGGTCAATCAGACTGTTGAAGTGACTGAGCCATGAGTTCAACTGACGACACACCTTCCGAGGCTTCCCGGAGACGGTCTCCTGTTGAGCCGATCGAAGCTCGTTTAAGAGTCGTCGATAATCGGACTGCAGGTGCGCGACACGCTCCTGAAGATGGTCGTCGGTGTCTGAGAATCCTT
>Ga0316208_1002684_pt1 | contig 13969 bp, 10 predicted proteins | sample 3monopyrite_MG_FD_204944 | JGI IMG/M metagenome (GOLD analysis project Ga0316208, IMG submission 204944) | Microbial mat bacterial communities from mineral coupon in-situ incubated in ocean water Damariscotta River, Maine, United States -... | ecosystem: Environmental > Aquatic > Marine >... | reverse complement strand
TGACGATCTTTACCGGACGACCTTCGGGAGTGTGGAATTCGTCGTCACCGTTGATGCCGAGCTGGCTGAAGATCGTGGCGGACAAGTCTTCGGGGCCGACCGGATCGGTTTCCGGCCGCTCGCCCCGCGCGTTCGTCGCGCCGATCACTCGCCCGCCCTTAATGCCGCCACCGGCCAGTAGAATCGTGTTCGACGGTCCCCAGTGATCGCGACCGGCGTACTTATTGACTCGCGGCGTTCGTCCGAATTCACCCATCACGCAGACCATCGTCGTGTCGAGCATTCCGCGTTGCTCCAGATCGCGGAGCAGCATCGGCAATCCGGTGTCCAGGTGCGGCAGCAGGTCGTTTTTCAGAACGTCGAAGTTGTTGTAGTGAGTGTCCCAGTTTGTATGGTCAATCGTCACGCAGCGAACGCCGGATTCGACCAGTCGGCGAGCCATCAGGCACGACTGCCCCAACGAGTTTCTTCCGTACTCGTCGCGAACCGATTCTGCCTCGGAATGAATGTCAAACGCGATCCGCGTCGCTGGCGACGAGATCAGGTTGAACGCCTTCTTCTGGAATGTTGTCAACGCTCGCGTGCCGCTGTTGGCGGTAATCTCCGCCTTCTCTTTGAACCGATCGACCGTCTTCATCAGCTCGCGACGAGCGTCAAACCGGTTCGCGTTAATCGCCAGCGGCGGCGTCAGATCCGGAACGGCAAAGTCGGGAGCGTTCGGGTCGGCCTCAACTTCAAACGGTGCATGCGAAGCCCCGAGATAGGCAGCCCCACCCGACCGGTGCATCTTTGGAAGGCAGACGTACGGCGGTACCGAACCACGCGGCCCCAGCTTCTTCGAAATCACTGATCCGTGAGCCGGATAGTGGTTGTTTGGTTTCAGACTGCCGTTGAACCCGGCCCTGGGAGCGTAACCGGTCAGCATGTAATGGTCGGCCGGCCCATGCCCTGAATCCGGGTGGGTAAAATTCCGTAACAGCGAGAACCGATCTGCTACCTGAGCAAGCCCCGGCAAGTGTTCACAAACCTGAAGTCCGGGAACCACGGTGTCGATCGGGTCGAATTCGCCTCGAAACTCGGCCGGCGCGTTCGGTTTCAAATCAAGCGTGTCGATCGTGCTCAGGCCGCCCTGCAAAAACAGGACGATCAAAGACACATCATAACGGTCGGAGTTAACGCCGCTCTTGCCGGCTCCTTCGCGAGCTGCCAACGCTGGCGAGAGTCCCATCGCTCCGGCAGCGGATGCCCCCAGCCCGAGCTGCAGCATGTTTCGCCGGCTCATCCCGTCGCAGTATGATCGCTTCTTACTCATAGCATTCTCCAACGCTGACTCCGCCAGTTCGTCAGGACCGTTTCAACCGGAGCCCGCCGTCAATGATTGAACAGGAATTCGACCGTGTTCATCAGGCTCCACGCAACATCCTCAACAGCCTTCCGTCGATTATCGGCTTTTGCAAGGTACCGGCTGACCGACACCTGCTCGTCCGTCGTCGGAAACCGACTGTAAAACATCAGATAAATTTCCTCGACGAGTTTTTCGTCGTCGGTGATCGCCCCTTCCAGCATGGCAAGTTTGCCCGCGTCGCTGCTCAACTTTTCCTGAATCTGAGGCGAATTCAGCACGTGCAGCACTTGAGCGACGCTGGGCTGAGTCGCCCGTTCGCACTCGCACGCCGTCGCTCTGACCGGCCGGCCGAACAGACTCAGGAAGTAGTGCGGAACCTGACTGTCCCAAAGTTCAATCGCTCGATAACCGGCCGGCATCCCTTTGAATTTCTCAGACGACCCGGTCACCTGACAGATCATGTCGAAACGGACTTCCGCATCGAGACGCTTGAACAACGCACGAGAATAATTCTGCTCGTCACGGTCGTTCATTGCTGACGGCGTCGTCACCAGTTGGTACGTCCGCGAAGACGTGATCGTCCGAATGAGGTCGTGAAGATCGAAACCCGACTCGACAAAACTCTTCGCCAGCGCATCGAGCAGTTCCGGATTGGTCGGCGGGTTTGTCAGTCGAAAGTCGTCAACGGGTGTGACAATGCCGCGTCCCGTAAACTGAGCCCAGACTCGATTCACGATGTTTCGAGCAAACCACCGGTTGTCGTCCGCGGTCAGCCAGTCGGCAAATAAACGTCGACGGTCGCCTTCCGGAGTCTCGCCAGGCTCTTCCTGCAACAAGGCATGAGCCTGCACGATGTCACCGGACCGAGGATGTTTCGTGTTGCTCTTCTTGTTGGGAATCAGGACCTGACCACTCGGCGTCGATTTGAAATTAACCTGAGTGAAGAACGCTTCCATCCCGTAGTAGTCACGCTGTGACCATTGATCGAACGGGTGATGGTGACACTGTGCGCACTCGATACGAATCCCCATAAAGACCTGCGACACGGTGGCGGCCACTTCGCCGGGCTTCTTTGCCACCTTGAAAAGATTCGCCGCAGGGCTCTTCGACAGCGGGCCGGTCGCGGTAATGACATCGCGAGCGACGTCGTCAAACCGGCGATTTCGTGCGAACGCGTCGCGAATCCAGCGGTAGTAGTTGTAAGCCTGTTTGTGACCGAGCGCCAGCCGATCGACTCGCAACACGTCTGCCCATTTCAATGCCTGAAAGTCAGCGTACTCTTTTCGAATCAGCAGAGCGTCGACCAGCGAACTCCGTTTGTCGGGTGACGAGCTCTTCAGAAAAACGCGAGCTTCCGCCGCAGTCGGCAACGTTCCAATAATGTCCAGGTGAGCGCGCCGGAGAAAATCGGCGGCCGAACACAAACCGACCGGATGGATATTCAGCTTGCGGAGTTTCGCATCGACCAATCCGTCGATGAAATTCAGCTGAGGTTGCTTCGGGAATGTCGAGCCGCTGTCCGGCTGCGGCTGCGGAACGACTGCCCGGTAAACGTCGACCTGTCCCAGGTAACTGGCCATGATCGCCGCTTCTCCCGGATTTTCGCCGGTCGTCACCAGGCCAAACTCGTCGACCGTCGCCAGGGCTTCAGAATTCGTTTGAAACTTCGCGAGATGCGTCACGTCAATTTCCCGACCGTCGCTGAACCGAGCCGTCACCTGCAACTGGCGAGCCGAGTCCATCGCCATCCGACTGTCGTGCGGCGTGACCTGGATCGACTCCAGTTTTGCAGCGTCCTCATCACCAGCAACTCCGCCGCCTTTGATCCAGTCACGCAGGACTCGGAACTCCGGGGAGTTCTTGCGAATCCGAATTCCGCCGCCGTGTGGCATTCCGCCTGAAGCCTTCTGCAGGAGCAGGCTGTTCGCTGGAAACGTCCGATCCGTCCGTCGGCCTCGGCCTTCCTGAGTCAACGCGGCAAGGTCCGCTTCGGGATCGAAACCGAAGATCGACAACTTAAATCCGTTCTGCCCTTCGGCCTTGCCGTGGCATCCCGAACTGTTGCATCCAAAACGGCTCAGCACAGGCAGAACGTCGGTTTCAAAATGCACTCGCCGCTTCGCTTTGGCGCCTCGAATGATCACTGACACAGAGTGAGTCTGCCCGTTGGCGGATACGCTGATCACTGTCTCGCCATCAGAAATCCCACGAACAACTCCGTCCGGAGAAACCGACGCGACGTCCGTATTGGCCGACCGATACTCAGCCGTGCGGGTCGAGTCAAAACTGAGGCCGGCATCATCGTGCGAAACCAGCAGCTGCCAGCGGGAATCGGCTCCGTCCAGCTGAACCTTTGCCGGATTCACATCGAGCTGAGCGAATACCTCGCCGGAAGCGAGACAACTCAACCCGACCATGAGGCGGACGGCATTCCAAAGGCATTGATTCTGCACGTCTTGATTTTCCACATCCTGCAGGGCAGCCTGCACCTGACAGATTCCATTCCGGGCACACCCCGAATTCGTCCGCTCCGTAAGCTTCACCGGCTCGCCTGAAGACTATCACGCCAGGGTGAGAAACCCGTGACGAGACGCCAGAAACGCATCAGCGATCATTAATGCTAGAATGATCCCATTCGATCAACAAGGGGCGTCTTCACCCCGAAGCCAGTGTGGCCGGACTGAAACGCCACCGTGTTAAGATTGTATGCTGAGTACCTCTCCCTCTTCGAAATCCAGGAGCTGGCCACGCTGCGACTTACTACCGTCCTGACAATCGCATTGATGAGCTGCGTCACGCCCGCATTCTCGCAACTTAGCGTTTCGAAGGAGTATGCGAACGTTATTCACAGTCCAGCGGCCAAATCGACGCCGAAGATTTTTCGGTTCGTTCTGCAGATGGAAGTGGTCATCCGCAAAGGCGAAGCGGACGCGGAAATCATCGACGCAAACGGGACGGCTGTTTCTAAAGACGGGTTGCTCGTCTCTGTCATCGCTGAGCCCGGTGAAAATCAGGACGAGAACGGCGGCATCGAGTCGGCGACTGTGCTGAATCTTGACGGCGGTGGTGTCGCTGCGTCCCTCGTTTCGTACGCCCCTGAATACGGAGTCGCTGTCTTCCGAGCGAACGGCCTTAAATTGCCGCCAATCGCCCAGTCTACGGCTTCTCACGTGACGAATCGCCGAGTCAACTGGCGCACTGTCTACCGGCAGGGTGACAGAACGGTTCTTTACTCGCGGCCTCTTCGAGTACACGCAGCCACTCACGAAAAGGCTGAAACGAAGGACCTGTGCGAAATGATCGATCCCGGCACCAGCGCGCTTTCCGCTCCAAGGTCTGGTTCAGTACTGATCGCCCTCGACGGAACGTTGCTCGGAATCATGGGACGGCTCAAACACTGGAACGTTACTCCTAAAAACACGCCGCCTCGCAGAAAGCTGGCGTGGGCAGTCCCGGCGAAGTTGATCGCGCGACTGATCGACGAAGCTCGCAACAGCGAATGACGTGCCCGACACGTTCGCAAGCTCAGGCGGATTTTCGCATCGTAATGCTGGCCATCAGGGCTTCGTAGAGATCAGCGGGGATCAGCACGTCGTCGTCGGCGAAGTCCTCAACGAAGGCTCGCTGTGAGTTATAGGCCTCGGCGAGCGGTTCAAGAATCTCGCCCAGTTTGAGGGTGACCTTCGCAGGAGCGTGACTCTGAACCGATTCATCAGCCGGGAAAATTCGCAGACGGTTTCGCATTCTGAAGTCCTTCCGTGGAGCCTCTGACAGCGTGTGTCAGTGATGTCTCAAAGTGCGTCGCTTACGCAATTCAAGATCGGCTGGAAGGTTGTGCGGGCTTCAGTGAAAACTGTGAAGTTTTCAGGATTGCTGACCGACGGGCCCGGCGAGTCGCAGGCTGCGACCGCCGCAGGCTGCTCAGGCTTCCGTCATGCGCGCCTGATAGAGTCGCTGGATATCTTCGATGGTGACCGTGATTTCGCGGGCAAATCCGGTGTGAGCACGCTGGTACTCAATTTTTGTGGCGAGCTCAGGAGCCTGGTGGATGGCCTTTGAAAGCCATGCCCGGTCGGCATCTTCGAGCTTTCCAACGCTCGGATCCCACGCAGTTCGAGTTTCAATGACGAGATCATCAACGCGTGCGTCGTATTTGTTAAGTCCAGCCATCCAGCCATCCGCCTTCTGAAAAGATCGACTCAGTTGTTTTGGCTCTTGAACGCCCACCCGGTGATTCCAAGGGGGAAGGCCGACACCGCCGTCAGCCCACAGTCAAAACGTGGCGGGTAATATAGCAGCGGGCAACGATAGCGGTAGCGGGACAGCATCTCGATCTGGATCCGACTTGCCGAGTCCTTCATCAAGGTCACGGTCTGTCCAGGCACTGATTTCCCCGCTTCACGGCGGCCGCAACTCGGAATTCAGTCCCCTTCAGTGGCGATTGCGGATGCAGTTTAAGATTGATCGAGCTTGCCGAGTCTGCCTGATTCCGTTTCAGCTGCCTGCAGGATGGCGTCGCCGATGGCGCAGGCGTCGGTGTCGTCGCCTTTGAAGCGGATGGCGATCGTGGCTGTTCCGCATTTCAGGATGAGGTACGAATTTCGGACGATCAGAAACAGGATCAGAAAGATCAGCCCCACTCCTTGCGCTAGAAGGAGCAGACCGGGGACGAGCAGGTACCAGGCGGGGCAGTGGCGGGTCTCGACGGACGTGAACTCGGAGAGTCTGAGGTCGATACGTCGGGAGCCGAAAGGCCCAGCCGTCTTGATGCGGACTCGTTCGGGCAGCAGGTTTACGGAAGAGTCGGTGAAGAACGACGGGGTCGGCAACCCGGCGAAGAGGAAGCCACCTTTCCCGTGAAAGGTGGACACCTTCCCGGACGCCGCAGTCGGTGTGGTTCGTTCTGGTTCCGAGGTCTTCGCCTTTGCCCCGGATGTTTCTCGTCGTGCTGATCTGGGTGCTGCGGGCGAGGTATCCGAGCCTCGTAAAGGCTCGACCGGTGACGGAACTGCGTCGCTCGACTGCTCAACTTCTGGACGCGCGGACTCGGCGGCAAGCAGCTCTCCGCAGACCGGACATTTGATCCGGGTCTTCAACATTTCGTCGGGAACCTGCACGGTGTGTCCACAGGGGCATTCGATATTTGCGGGCATGACTGTCGCCTGAATCTGTCGTCGAGAAAGTTTCCGTGACCTGGTGAGGCAGTCCTGCGATTTCGAATGTTGACGCTTTGCTGGCTGAGTCAGTTCACAGCGTCGACTGAAGTCACCAGAATGCCGTCTGGCCGACGGCGGACGAATCGACGGCGGACGAATCGACGGCGGACGAATCGACGGCGGACGAATCGACGGAGAATGAATCGACGGCGGATGAATCAATCGCCGCGTCCCAAGTCTCATAACGACTCTTAAGAAACGCAACCTGATACTCGAAAGGGGCGACGATGGCTTACTTCAGTAACGCTCGGCGGTCGATGAAGTTTCGATTGGCGGCGATCTTCGCAGGGATTTTTGTCACGTTCACTTTGGTCGATGCACCGAGGCTGCGTGCTGACGTCAAACTTCCGTCGGTTTTGAACAGCCATATGGTTCTGCAGCGAGAGATGCCGATTCCAGTCTGGGGATGGGCTGACTCTGGGGAAAAGGTGACCGTTTCGATCGGCGGTGCTTCCGCGAAGGCGACTGCCGATGCAAACGGAAAATGGAATGTCTCGCTGCCCGCCATGAAGGCTGACGGCAAAGCTCACACGCTGACCGTCGCCGGCAACAACACAGTGACCCTTGACGATATTCTGATCGGCGAAGTCTGGGTCGGCTCAGGACAGTCGAATATGGAATGGCAACTCCGAAATACCATCGGCGCTGCGGAAGCCATCGCGGCAGCAAAGCATCCAAATCTCCGCCTGTTCCATGTGAAGAAGGTCCAGAAGCCGACACCCGCAGACGACGTTGAAGTCACTGCTCATTGGGCCGCGTGTACTCCTGAGTCCGTGCCGGCGTTCTCCGGCGTTCTGTACTACTTCGGCCGCAAGCTCCATGAAGAAATCGATGTGCCGGTCGGGCTGATCAATAGCTCCTGGGGCGGATCGCCGATCGAACCATGGACCGTGACCGACAAGGATTCCGGTGGAATGTACAACGGAATGATAGCTCCGTTGCAGCCGTTCGGCGTACGAGGTGCCATCTGGTATCAGGGCGAAACGAATGTGATTCACAAAAATGGGCTGGCCTACCTTGAAAAAACAAAAGACCTGATCGAAGGTTGGCGAAAGACGTGGAATTCAGAACTGCCATTCTATTTTGTGCAGATCGCTCCGTGGTCCGGTGCACGATATGAGCCAGGCCAACTGCCTGCATTGTGGGAAGCTCAAACGGCCAGTTTGAAGATTCCGCGGACAGGGATGGCTGTAACAACGGACCTTGTCGACAACATCGCGGACATTCATCCTCGAAACAAACTGGACGTCGGCAATCGACTGGCCCGGTGGGCACTTGCGAAGACCTACGGAAAGAAGGACGTCGTCTATTCCGGTCCGCTCTACAAATCGATGAAAGTCGACGGCAAGGCGATTCGCATTGAGTTCGCACACGCCGCTGGTGGATTGAAGGCACGTGGCGACGGAGCGTTGTCCGAATTCCAGATCGCCGGCGCCGACGGAAAGTTCGTCGATGCGGAAGCGAAGATTGACGGCAAGTCGGTTGTCGTTTCGTCGGCCGCGATCGCCGAACCGAAGCACGTCCGCTTCGGGTGGCACAAGCTGGCGAATCCCAACCTCGTCAACAGTGAAGGCTTGCCGGCCTCGCCGTTTCAGACGGACAACTGGCAGGGCGGCACGGGCGAGTAGTGCGAGCGGGTAGTGTTGCCGAGCGGATAGTTTTGCCGAGCGTTTGAAAGTCGACCTAAATCATGGAGAACGTCATGTTTCGTGCCAGAATTTCACTGTCGATCGTGCTTCTGTCAGTCGTGGGACTGTGCCAGCGGGCGGCTTTTGCAGAAGACTGGCCTCACTTCAGAGGTCCCAACAGCGCGGGTGTCTCGGCGGATTCCAAACCGTTGCCGGCGGAGTTTTCAGCGGAGAAGAATGTTCGCTGGTCGGAGAAACTCGGAGACGGTATCGGGTGCCCGGTCGTGGCTGCTGGGCGAGTTTTTACGTCGGCGATGGTCGATGACAAGACGATGGGGCTCTACGCCTTCGACGCTGCCAGCGGAAAACAGCTTTGGCTACGGAAATGGCCGATCGGTGACATCGCTCCTGTCCACAAAACGAACAGCCATGCGGCGACGACGCCAGCGGCTGATGCGGAACGTGTCTATTTCTACTTTGCGACGCTTGGGATGGTCGCTCTCGATGCGAAGTCCGGAGCCGACGTGTGGCACAAGCCGCTGCCGGTTCCGTATTTCGTGTTCAAGTGGGGAGCGGGCATGTCGCCGGTTCTTTACAAGGACCTGCTGCTGTTCGTGCAGGATGACGATCTGGCTCCGGCGTTTTACGCGTTCGACAAACGGACGGGAAAGCTCCGCTGGAAGGATGATCGCAACGACATGGCGGTCAACTATTCGCACCCTGTCATCTGCGAAACGAAGCACGGAGACGAGATCGTGGTTGCCGGGACAGGCTTGCTGGTCGGCTACGATCCGAAAAACGGCAAACGTTTGTGGAGTGCGAAGACGCTGCTGCGGAATATTAAGACAACTCCGGTGGTCAAAGACGGCGTCATCTATATTTCTCTACAAAGCGGTGGAATCGCCAATCAATGGCTGGCGTCGGTGGACCGCGCCGACACAGGCGACAGCGACGGGAAACTGACGAAGGAAGAAGTCCAGGCGTTTGTCGGCGACCGTCCAGTTCCCGAAGCGTTCTTCCGCAAGACATTTGACAAGGGCGATGCCAACGGTGATGGCGTGCTGGAAGGCGCGGAACTCGACGCGGCATTCCTTCATCCAGGCAATTTCGCCGGCGCTTCGTTCGATTCCGCTGACGCAGCCGCGGAGTACATTCTGGCGGTTCGCGGCGGCGGACGTGGAGACGTCACCGCGACGCACGTCCTCTGGAAACACCCGACAAAGCACACCGACCACATCGTCTCGCCGCTGGTTTCTGACGGGCGAATGTTGCTGATCAAGGGTGGCGGCATCGCGACGTGTTTTGACACGAAGGCCGGGAAAAACCTGTACGGACCGGTGAGAATTCAGAACGCTGGCGATTACTTCGCGTCACCTGTTCTGGCCGATGGGAAAATCTACGTCGCCGGCGAGAACGGAAACGTGGTCGTTCTGAGAAACTCGGCGGAGCTGGATATTCTCAGCGTGAACGATCTGGGCTCGCCGGTTCTTGGTACACCAGCGGTGGCCGACGGGACGATCTTCTTCCGAACCCGGGACAGCCTTCTGGCAGTCGGGCTGTAGGTCGTCGGCCAGCGGCCAGCGGCCAGCGGCCAGCGGCCGGTCAGTAGGTTCAAGGCGTACGCAGCGCGGCAGGATGCAGAAAGCAGACGAACGGAAATGTCACGAATTCAGCAGCTCGACGCGAGCGTCATCAACAAGATCGCGGCGGGCGAGGTTATCGAGCGGCCGGCAAACGTCGTCAAAGAGCTGATCGAAAATAGCGTCGATGCAATGGCGACACGGATCGAGGTCGACATTATCGAAGGTGGTGCGGAGCTGATTCGGATTACCGACGACGGCGAGGGGATTCATCCCGACGACATTCTGCTGGCTGTGAGCAGTCACGCTACCAGCAAGATCGTCACCGCTGAAGACCTGTTTTTTATCCAGACGATGGGCTTTCGCGGAGAAGCTTTGGCGTCGATCGCGGAAGTTTCACACATTAATATCCGGAGTCGACAGAAGGATGCCGTCGCCGGAGTCGAGCTGGACGTCAACTGCGGTGATCGTTCTGACGTTATTCCTTGTGGCTGCCCGACCGGGACGCGCATCGAAATTCGAAATCTCTTTGCCAGCACGCCGGTCCGACGAAAGTTTCTCAAAACAAAGTCGACCGAGTTCGGCCATATCAGCGATCAGTTTACGCGAGTGGCGTTGGCCAATCCGCGACTGCGAATGATTCTGCGACACAACGACAAAGTTGTGTTCGATCTGCCCGCTTCGGATGGGCTGATCGATCGGCTGCAGATGTTTTACGGCAAGAGCCTGACCGACCACCTGGTCTGGGTGGAGAGCGAAGTCGGCGAGGTTCGCATGTCCGGCTACGTTGCTCATCCGAGCCAGAGTAAGTCGGGACGAAAGTGGCAGCATCTTTTTTTGAACGGACGCTGGTTTCAGGACCGGTCGATTCAGCACGCACTGACCGAATCGTACCGTGGTCTGTTGATGGTCGGTCGTCAGCCGATTTCTTTCATGTTTGTCGACATGCCACCCAGCGCGTTCGACGTGAATGTTCATCCAACAAAGGTCGAGGTCCGATTCGTCGATGGGCAGCAGCTTTATCGCCAGATGCTGTCGATGATTCGGACGAAGTTTCTGACGATGGATCTGGACTCGGAGATGCAACTCGGGCGGGGCAGGGCGGCCGACGAAGATAATCAGAGAGAACCGGTTGGGGCCTCAGTCGCTCCCCAGCAGAAACTCCAGGCCGAACTTGAGGAGTGGGCAACGGACTCCGGGACAGTTCCTGCGAAGCGGCCGGACTTCCAGAACTCATCGCCGCCGATCACGACCTGGTCGGTGCGGCAGTCACAGGCTGATCTGGCTCGAATGCTGGCGCCGTCGGCTCACGAACGCGAGGCGCAGGAGTCTGACGTCGCATTCGCAGAAGAGGCAGCGCTTCCCGAGACCGTCGAAGCAGCCGAGGAGATGTTTGTCGGTCGTGAAGACGGGCAAGCATTCGGCGAGCAGGCTGAGACGTCGGAAAGTGTTGCGAATGACAAAACGCCGACCGACTCGAAGGCGACCGTTGACGATGGTGGTAAACCAGCGCCGGGTGTCGGAAGCGAGTCTGGCGAGCGGGCCATGCAGATCATGGATTGCTACCTGGTGGTTGAGGCTGAGCAGGGGATGATGATCATCGATCAGCACGCTCTGCACGAACGGATCATGTACGAATACCTGCGTCCTCGCGTGCTGAACGGCTCGGTCGAGTCTCAGCGAATGCTGATTCCTGAGACGATTGACCTGACGGCGCGCGAAGCATCGCTGGTCGTTGAGCATGCAGAAGTTCTCGGTCAGATCGGCATCGGTGTCGAAGAGTTTGGCACGAACACCGTGCTGGTCAACAAGTGGCCGGTCATGATGAAGAAGGCCCGGCCTGCGGAAATGATTCGCGACATTGCCGAGCAACTGGAGTCGCAGGAAAAGAAACCGACGCGCCGAGACGTGCTGGACGAACTGCTGCACATGATGTCGTGCAAGGCGGCCATCAAGTCGGGACAGCGGTTGAAGCCCGAAGAAATCGACAGCCTGCTGGCTCAGCGGCACCTTTGCGACGATGCCCATCATTGCCCGCACGGCAGACCGACAGCCCTCGTTCTCAGTCAGACGGAACTTGATAAACAGTTTGGCCGTCTCGGCTGATCGCGTCCCCCATTCAGGCTCGCAGAATATCTTTAAATTTAGCCAGACCTTTTTCTTAACTGATCAGGAATAGACGATGAAGATTTTTGCCCATTCACTTTCATTGTTGGTGATTATTGGATTGACCGTTGGTTCGGTGCGGGCTGAGGAACAACAGAGCAAAGCCGCTGGCACCAAAACCGCTGTCACTAAAACGGCGGCTCCAAAGGCCGTGACACCCGAAGTGCAGACCGCCGCCTGGGCCGTTAAGTGGTGGCAACCGCGACACGATCGAAAGGTCGCCGATCTTAAGAAGATGGAAAAGGTCGATCTGTTGATGGTGGGCGACTCGATCACGCACGGTTGGGAGAACCGCGGCAAAAAAGTCTGGGAGGAACACTACGCGAAACGCAATGCGTTCAACATCGGATTCAGCGGTGACAGGACGGAACATGTTTTGTGGCGGCTGCAACACGGTGCGGTCGAGGGGATTTCACCAAAGCTGGCGGCGATCATGATCGGGACCAACAACACCGGACACCGACAGGATCCAGCAGAAGAGACAGCCGCCGGGATCAAAGCCATCATTGCGGAACTGCAGAAGCAGCTTCCGAAAACAAAGATTCTGCTGTTGGCAATCTTTCCTCGGGGAGCAAAGTCCAACGACCCGCTGCGTAAGCTGAACACGTCAATCAATGCGATCATTGCTGGTTACGCGGATGGAAAAAACGTCTTCTTCCTTGACATCAATTCAGAGTTTCTCGAAGGCGACGGGACACTTCTGAAGTCAGTAATGCCGGACCTGCTGCACCCACACGAAGCCGGCTACGCGACCTGGGCGAAGGCAATGGAGCCGTCCATTGCGAAGTTGTTGGGCGAATGATGCGTGATGCCGCTTGACGAACGCGGCCGCTCGATAAAACTGATGATCCGCCTTCATTTGCGGATGATGCCTGCAGTATGTTTCCGTCAGCAGCTTGACCGCCAGCGGGACGGTGAAGTGAGTTTCCTCCAGTTAGTAACCTCGGCACCGTCATGGCAAACGCGAAACCTTCGGGTCAGAAGCTGATCGATCTGGAAGTCAAAGACGCTCACCTCATCTTCAAGACTGTCTGGGAAGACCTTGAAGAAGAGATTGGGCACGCGAATCTTCGATTTCCCAAGGAGCTGATTCTGCTGGGCGGTGCTCCCGGTTCAGGGAAAGGCACGCACACGCGATTCATCGTGGCGGCTCGGGGCCTTACCTGCCGTCCGATCGTGATTAGTGACCTGCTGACGTCGCCCGAAGCGGAACGAATCAAAGAGGGCGGCGGGATGGTCGGCGACAAGGAAGTCGTCGGAATTCTGCTTCGCAAGTTACTCGACGAAGATTTCCGGGACGGTGCCGTGCTGGACGGGTTTCCTCGGACCAAAGTTCAGGTTGAGTGTCTGAAGCTGCTGGTCGACAAGATCAACCAACTGCACAACGAGTTTGCCACGACGAATCTCGCGATCAATTTCCGCCGACCAACAATTCACGCGATGGTTCTGTTTATTGGCGAACGAACCAGTATCGAACGCCAGTTGCAGCGCGGGCGGGAGATCGATACTCACAATGCCGAAGTCGACGAGACCGGGATTGGGACGGTTGTTGAACTAAGGCCAACGGATCTCAACGAAGGTGCCGCGAGGCTGCGGTATCAGGTCTTCAAAGAGAAGACCTGGGACGCGCTGAATTCCTTGAAAGAGTTGTACCACTATCACTTCGTCAATGCGGAAGGCCCGATCGGCGAAGTCGAGGAGAACATTCTTAAGGAGCTGCAGTATCAGAGTTCTCTGGAGTTGGAGCAGCGGACTCATGACCGCATCCGATCGTTGCCACTGGCCGAGGAAATCTCTCATCACGCTCGACAGGAACTCGTTCGGCGGCTGGACAGTTACGAATTGGAGCATAACGATCTTTTCGTCAGGATCGTCGAAGTGATCCGGGATCGCTTTGTCTCGATCATCACTCGGCACGCGCTTTCCGGCCGGGCACACGTGAATACCGAAGACGAAATCTTTCATGACCCCCTGGCGATTTCGATGCTGATTGATGTCTTCTCGGAGCGAGGATTTCATGCGGTCGTCGATAAG
>Ga0316208_1002683_pt1 | contig 13972 bp, 17 predicted proteins | sample 3monopyrite_MG_FD_204944 | JGI IMG/M metagenome (GOLD analysis project Ga0316208, IMG submission 204944) | Microbial mat bacterial communities from mineral coupon in-situ incubated in ocean water Damariscotta River, Maine, United States -... | ecosystem: Environmental > Aquatic > Marine >... | reverse complement strand
TCCCACCCGCAACACCGCTGGCAAATCGACGACATCCGCCAGAAGGAACGCCAACGCTCTCGACAACAGAAAATCAACAAGCGAAAGCGACGGTAAACTGCACCATGCGGTTCACCGGACGCTCACAGTGAATGGGCAACGTGGTGACGATATCGTGCTGGGCGAAGACGGAGACGACGTCGTCACCGCGTTTGAGGTCGTCAATGAATTCGATACTGTCTCAGGCGGCAATGGAAACGACTTGGTGCATGCATCCAGCCATGCGATCGATGAGGACTTCGTCTTCATCGCTGATTGGATCGACGCCCTGTGAGAAGCGGCAGACTCTGTTTTTTTCGACTCTTGTCCCAAGTCCGGACGAGGATGCACGGGCACACTACAGGTTTGCTGACAGGACACTCACATCGACGGAAAAGTAATTGGCCAACTTCCGAACGATCTTCCGAGTGAATGTTTTTTTTTCGTTGAGAACTTCGGATACCGTCGACTTGGCGATTCCAGCCTCTCGGCTCAGTTCAGTCTGACTGACTCCCCTGGCAGCCATCAAATGACGCAGCATGTCAGCATCAGATGCTGGCGTAATCTGATGATGCTCGTCTTCGTATGAGGCGACCAGATCGCTCAAGGCGTCCAGGTACATTTCTTGACCATCGTTCAGTTTGCCTTTGGCAAGAACCTGATCAATCACTTTCTGAGCTTCCCCGAGTTGGTTCTCAGACCTGACTGAAACCAGAGGAAATGCCATTACGAGTTCGAGATAGGCGTCGCGAACTTTTCCTTTGAATTGATTCAACGTTTTCCTGGTCATGATCTACCGTCCTCTGCGAATTCGCCCGGCGGCTTTGCGGGTTGGATTCTTGCGTTTTGGCGGAGCTTCAAAACAGCCGCAATCGTCTTTCCACTTGTTGTTGTCGTATTCCTTGTGCGTCATCACCTTCAGGACGAATACTTTCTGGCTGGAATACAGGATGCGAGTGACCAGTCGGTACTTGTTCCCTCCGATGTTGAAGATGACGCAATTGCCAACGAGACTGGCACTGCCGAAGTCGGCCTTCACGTCACTCCAGAACTGCCACATCACCGTCTTGTTGCCGACATGCGTGTACCACGCCCTGAGTGCTCCTTCCGCATCTTCATGGTCAGGTGATTCCCAAAAGGCTCTCAGCCGTGATTTCGAAATGATCCGCATCCAATGCGACTCCCTTACTGATCGGCATCTGACGCCATCGTAGTTCGCATTTTACGAACCCACAAGCTGAAAGTTCCAGAAACGCGAACTCTTTCAACCAGAGCTATGCTGGCACACGCGATTGAAGCAACAATTCCGGCAGTTCGAGTTCCCTATTCAAGGTCACTTTGATTCGAGTGCGGGGATTCCGCGATCGAGCAAATCGTCCGCGTGACGTGAGATGGCAGGTCGGTCCAGCGTGAAATGAGATTCTTCAACTTCGAGTCAGTTTGCGACATGTGGAGCCATTCAGAGTCACATAAATGCAGCGAATTTGCAGCGCCACATTCGGAGCAATTCACAAAGCATTGCTGAGATTGAGGTTGCGGCGTACAGCATTCGGGTTCGATTCCCGCCGCCTTTTTTTCACACGACTTCACTCACAGACACAGTAGCGCGGTCATACTGCGACGGTCCAAAGATGCCACTGACCGGAACTCGGAAACAGCAACGACTCTACTAGAAGTTCAGAGATACGCAGCCACGTCGTTATCAATCCAAAGACAACTGGTGACGTCAGACGATTCCTTCTCGATGAATTCGCTGCGAAGTTCCACATCGACGCCATCAGGACTCCAGACGCAAATTCACGACTCAATTGATTACCGATCCTGCATTGGCTGCATCACCAATAACACAACGATTCTGTCGGGCCGTGATGGCGTTGCAGGCTCCGGCAGCCGACACGCCCGAGATAGGGTGACTCGTGCTGACAACGTCCCCTTGGCTTCTGAGAAACTCTGAGAAACAGCGTCGTCGACGTGTTTCTTCAGTAACTCAATGATCGCCACTCCAGTTCTCGTTCCGGTGACGATCTCGGAATCAAAGCAGGGATTCAGTCGGCAGTGTGCTCATCAATTCAACTGGTCTCTCAAGTCAGACAGGATCCACGTAGCCACAACTTTCACGACGTTCAGGACTTAGATGCCAGATCAACAAACAGAGAATAAGGACGCGAGTCGTCCGGCACGCAGCCTTATTCCCTGTTCGCTGATCTGGGGGATTTTCCAGCTGGATGCGGCGTTCGACCAGCTCCAATTCGGCGCGTCAGCAATCGCTGATAGATAAAGAAAAGCGACGGTCGGGCCGCCCGATGGACGGCCCGACGATCGAGCGTTTTTGACAACCGAACGGGCGACGAGCCATCTCCCAAGACGAGCCATCCATCAATAGTGGTGACTATACAATCAGCTCGGATGCCGAAAGGTTCAAGGTCAAAGCGTCGTCCGTTCCTGATCCACTAAGCCAGCGGGGAATTGGTGAAGCATGAGACCGGCGGCCATGCTGAACGCGAACCAGTGTTCACTTCAATGGGGCCGCGGTTTTTAGGCCGCGGAAACTCGTTGAACTGGAGGCACAGATTGATTCCGCGAAAGCCCTTCAATGGGGCCGCGGTTTTTAGGCCGCGGAAACAATCTAGCCGCCGTCTCTAGCCTCTACCGCCACCACCACCTTCAATGGGGCCGCGGTTTTTAGGCCGCGGAAACCATCCGCCAGTGCCTCACATCGCAGGGCTAGGCCATCTCCTTCAATGGGGCCGCGGTTTTTAGGCCGCGGAAACAAACCGAAACCGAGACGATCGAAAAGGCTAAGCCTGCCTTCAATGGGGCCGCGGTTTTTAGGCCGCGGAAACCCGAAGGATTGACATTCCAGTTCCTCCGCAATCTAGTCCTTCAATGGGGCCGCGGTTTTTAGGCCGCGGAAACTTACTGGGAGTTTCACCCGGTCAGTTGATGGGATGGCCTTCAATGGGGCCGCGGTTTTTAGGCCGCGGAAACACGAATGGAAACGCACATGGCCACTACGCTGACGATCCTTCAATGGGGCCGCGGTTTTTAGGCCGCGGAAACTACATTTACCGACCGTCGGACAGTTTGGTACTACCACCTTCAATGGGGCCGCGGTTTTTAGGCCGCGGAAACGGCTGTTCGAAGCACACGCAACGAAAGCAATGTGCGGGCCTTCAATGGGGCCGCGGTTTTTAGGCCGCGGAAACACAAGACGGCCGTTGCCGCCTTCCAAATGTAATCCCTCCTTCAATGGGGCCGCGGTTTTTAGGCCGCGGAAACGTGGCGGGTCTGCGGTGCGGGTCATCCACGCAAGGGGACCTTCAATGGGGCCGCGGTTTTTAGGCCGCGGAAACCCGGAAGCTCATAGACCAGTCTCGCGACGTCGGGGGCCTTCAATGGGGCCGCGGTTTTTAGGCCGCGGAAACGAGCGGGATGGCGACGACAGCACAAAAAGCGACGGCATCCTTCAATGGGGCCGCGGTTTTTAGGCCGCGGAAACGCACTGCCCGATGAATGGCTTCAACGAATTGCCCAGGCCTTCAATGGGGCCGCGGTTTTTAGGCCGCGGAAACTATCACAACCGTCACTGTTCCCTGCTGCCGCCACCACCTTCAATGGGGCCGCGGTTTTTAGGCCGCGGAAACGCACGTGGTCCCGTGCCGTTGATCAGGCCGGATATCTGCCTTCAATGGGGCCGCGGTTTTTAGGCCGCGGAAACTGGCTTTCGCTGGCATGAACGCGAACCATTTTCAGGTCCCTTCAATGGGGCCGCGGTTTTTAGGCCGCGGAAACCTTATACATTCGAACGCCTCTCTGGATAACCTGAACCTTCAATGGGGCCGCGGTTTTTAGGCCGCGGAAACATCGGCAACAGCGGAACGGAGAGGATCGAAGATTGTCCCTTCAATGGGGCCGCGGTTTTTAGGCCGCGGAAACCCGAGATCCCGATGGACGTCAGCATAACCAATGACCCCTTCAATGGGGCCGCGGTTTTTAGGCCGCGGAAACTGGAGTCGGTCGCGTACTAGAACAGCGAAGGCTGAGTCCTTCAATGGGGCCGCGGTTTTTAGGCCGCGGAAACGTGCGAGGCCTGGCAGGACCGGGGAAACGCATCGCGGCCTTCAATGGGGCCGCGGTTTTTAGGCCGCGGAAACGATCAATGGCTCGCCCTGCGGACTGCAGAGTTTTCTGCCTTCAATGGGGCCGCGGTTTTTAGGCCGCGGAAACGACGTTTCAATCAAGAAACGAACGGACAGATTCTACCCTTCAATGGGGCCGCGGTTTTTAGGCCGCGGAAACACGCTGGCCAAATTCACAGCGAATTGGGCCAAATACCTTCAATGGGGCCGCGGTTTTTAGGCCGCGGAAACCATCCGCGTGCCCGAAGGGAGTTTGCGATCCATTGTACTGCCTTCAATGGGGCCGCGGTTTTTAGGCCGCGGAAACATCGTGGTCGACGCTTTTCGCGACAACCGAATTGAGCCTTCAATGGGGCCGCGGTTTTTAGGCCGCGGAAACTCGAAGTAGCCTTCAATCGTGATGCCGTCGTTGTCCCTTCAATGGGGCCGCGGTTTTTAGGCCGCGGAAACGGTGTCTGCCTGACGAGGTCAGAAATGGTGGAGACGTACCTTCAATGGGGCCGCGGTTTTTAGGCCGCGGAAACGACGCTCTGGTCACTGATCACGGCAAGTCGGCGATGTGCCTTCAATGGGGCCGCGGTTTTTAGGCCGCGGAAACCGACGCTAGTCCCGATTCGTTCGTATCGGGCGAGCGACTTCAATGGGGCCGCGGTTTTTAGGCCGCGGAAACTGGCCGACAACGGTTTCGTGCAGCGGATGGTGCTGCAGCTTCAATGGGGCCGCGGTTTTTAGGCCGCGGAAACGTAAACGCCGATCTGCAACTCCCATAGTTGCGGGCCGGCTTCAATGGGGCCGCGGTTTTTAGGCCGCGGAAACTTACAGACATTCAGACCGTTCCTCGATCATCTTTTCGCTTCAATGGGGCCGCGGTTTTTAGGCCGCGGAAACTTTTCAAACACCACCACACCAAACGAACGACACGGGGCTTCAATGGGGCCGCGGTTTTTAGGCCGCGGAAACGCGAACCCACCTTCGAACCACACCCCGACCCGTCGAGCTTCAATGGGGCCGCGGTTTTTAGGCCGCGGAAACTCTGTCACCGGCGTCGATCTGAAGTCCAGTATTAAGGCTTCAATGGGGCCGCGGTTTTTAGGCCGCGGAAACGCAGAACATGCTAAAACCGAAGGACTCGCCTGTGTGACGCTTCAATGGGGCCGCGGTTTTTAGGCCGCGGAAACGGGATTGACCGCCGAGCAGCTCGCAGAAATCGACCAGCTTCAATGGGGCCGCGGTTTTTAGGCCGCGGAAACGTCAGGGCTTTTTCGTTTCGTGTTGCTGGTGTCCTCGGCTTCAATGGGGCCGCGGTTTTTAGGCCGCGGAAACGCGCGGTGCTGGAACGCAATGCAAATGCGTTGGACACGCTTCAATGGGGCCGCGGTTTTTAGGCCGCGGAAACGATAATCAGGAGCCGTCCACTGTCCACTGTCGTGTCGCTTCAATGGGGCCGCGGTTTTTAGGCCGCGGAAACAGCCACCTTCACGTGTGGTAAGCCACTGGCGGATTCGCTTCAATGGGGCCGCGGTTTTTAGGCCGCGGAAACCAGTTTTTCGGTGGCGCCGTTTTTCGCGGTCAGCGTGCTTCAATGGGGCCGCGGTTTTTAGGCCGCGGAAACACAGTTAGAAGTGGAACTGCCCAACCTGCTGCCCCCGCTTCAATGGGGCCGCGGTTTTTAGGCCGCGGAAACGGCGGCGTAGAAGCACGAGAACACCTGCGAAAACTGCGCTTCAATGGGGCCGCGGTTTTTAGGCCGCGGAAACTTCTCTTTCATCCTCGGCGAGGTTCCATTCGCCGCGCTTCAATGGGGCCGCGGTTTTTAGGCCGCGGAAACCTCCCGTTGCCAGCCTGATGTCCGGGGCTTGCAGTCTCGCTTCAATGGGGCCGCGGTTTTTAGGCCGCGGAAACTGGCGGTGATGTCCTGCGACTGCGAACGGGCCGGGGCTTCAATGGGGCCGCGGTTTTTAGGCCGCGGAAACGTGCGTACGGTCGAGAACCCAACGGCCGAAGAACGGGCTTCAATGGGGCCGCGGTTTTTAGGCCGCGGAAACAGCCGTCGCAGGCCCCGCAACGAATCAACCACGACACGGCTTCAATGGGGCCGCGGTTTTTAGGCCGCGGAAACGGCCATCCTATGCTGCTCAGGGTTTCTTGAGGCAAGCTGGCTTCAATGGGGCCGCGGTTTTTAGGCCGCGGAAACAAGTGAAAAAAAAAGGTCAAAAACCTTCTAAGAGCGGCTTCAATGGGGCCGCGGTTTTTAGGCCGCGGAAACCCGACGCGGAAGATTTACATACAGGGAATAGAGTTGCTTCAATGGGGCCGCGGTTTTTAGGCCGCGGAAACTTCCACGAAACCGGAGTGATGATCCCGGGATTTGAAGCTTCAATGGGGCCGCGGTTTTTAGGCCGCGGAAACGGCTCTGCTCGAAGACATTAAAGGCAACACGGACAAAGCTTCAATGGGGCCGCGGTTTTTAGGCCGCGGAAACATTGGCACCGCACGGCACCACCCCAAAAACGTCAGCACGCTTCAATGGGGCCGCGGTTTTTAGGCCGCGGAAACTTTTGCTCCTTCTTCCATACGGAAACGTCGTCAAAGAGCTTCAATGGGGCCGCGGTTTTTAGGCCGCGGAAACCACAGAAGTGGGCGAATCTTCGACTTCCGCAGGAACTGCTTCAATGGGGCCGCGGTTTTTAGGCCGCGGAAACTATTTTTAGGCATAATATCGTCCTCCCTAAACTATTTAGGCTTCAATGGGGCCGCGGTTTTTAGGCCGCGGAAACGCGATCGATGCTCGGGACAGTGCGACGCATCATCGGCTTCAATGGGGCCGCGGTTTTTAGGCCGCGGAAACGGGGAATTGCTTGCGAATGCCGTGGAAGTCACGTTGCTTCAATGGGGCCGCGGTTTTTAGGCCGCGGAAACCAGCGTCGGTCAGCGTTCCGACACCAGTACCGAGATTGCTTCAATGGGGCCGCGGTTTTTAGGCCGCGGAAACATTCGGGTTTGGTCCATTTCCCGCTGCACCCTGTCCGCTTCAATGGGGCCGCGGTTTTTAGGCCGCGGAAACACTGCTCGAAGTTGATCGCCGACACCTTCAACAGCAACCTTCAATGGGGCCGCGGTTTTTAGGCCGCGGAAACGCTTCGGCGAGCAACTGCGATTTTTGGCTTTATTACCTTCAATGGGGCCGCGGTTTTTAGGCCGCGGAAACGTGATGTTTGCCGAGTTCAATCGCGGCTGCTGTTGTCCTTCAATGGGGCCGCGGTTTTTAGGCCGCGGAAACAAGGATTGAGACGATGACGTACGCACGACAAATCGCGCCTTCAATGGGGCCGCGGTTTTTAGGCCGCGGAAACTCTGCCCGTCATGTGACCGCGACACGCTCCACGTCAAAGCCTTCAATGGGGCCGCGGTTTTTAGGCCGCGGAAACGTCCACCCTTCGCGTGGCCACCGCTCAGGTTGCCGTAGTACCTTCAATGGGGCCGCGGTTTTTAGGCCGCGGAAACACGGCTTGTGTCACGAGTGTCTCAAGGAGTGGGTTAGCCTTCAATGGGGCCGCGGTTTTTAGGCCGCGGAAACGTCGACGATACAGTTGAACGGCACGGCACCGAGCAGCCTTCAATGGGGCCGCGGTTTTTAGGCCGCGGAAACGGAGTATTGATGAACTCGCGAGGGAAAATCAGTCCGCCTTCAATGGGGCCGCGGTTTTTAGGCCGCGGAAACGTCATTCCGGCACCGTCAAGGATGGCACTCGGCCACTGCCTTCAATGGGGCCGCGGTTTTTAGGCCGCCGAAACGCCACTGATCGACAGCGGCACCACGAGCGAGCTGAAATACCTTCAATGGGGCCGCGGTTTTTAGGCCGCGGAAACCAGGTACTGGCGGGAAGACATGCCACGGATCAGCCCGCCTTCAATGGGGCCGCGGTTTTTAGGCCGCGGAAACGACCGGCCAGCGTGCCACGTGCGTAGGCCGTGCCGTCCCTTCAATGGGGCCGCGGTTTTTAGGCCGCGGAAACGCCTCGCAGAATGGCGTGAGCGGTCAACGTCCTCTTCCTTCAATGGGGCCGCGGTTTTTAGGCCGCGGAAACATGACCAAACAGCTACAATCAACAGGAAGAACCTATGTCCCTTCAATGGGGCCGCGGTTTTTAGGCCGCGGAAACGCGTTGCAGGCATTCCTGCGATCGGCCAACGGCCTGCCTTCAATGGGGCCGCGGTTTTTAGGCCGCGGAAACCTCTCTTGTCAATGCCGCACCTTGTCCGTTCGCGTGTTCCTTCAATGGGGCCGCGGTTTTTAGGCCGCGGAAACGCGGTATGTTCAGTCTTCGCGTTGAAAACTACATACCTTCAATGGGGCCGCGGTTTTTAGGCCGCGGAAACGGGCCAGCAGCTTTCTGATGCGTAGGCCAGTCCGCTGTCCTTCAATGGGGCCGCGGTTTTTAGGCCGCGGAAACGAATTGACGGGATTAACGGAGCGGAGCGACGGCGTACCTTCAATGGGGCCGCGGTTTTTAGGCCGCGGAAACATGGCCTGTAATACAATGATATATCTGTTCTCCTAACCTTCAATGGGGCCGCGGTTTTTAGGCCGCGGAAACTTTCAAGACAACAATTCTGCCCCGTGGCCTGTATTACCTTCAATGGGGCCGCGGTTTTTAGGCCGCGGAAACTACAGAGGAACCATAGAGACTTCATCGAGAACTGCCCTTCAATGGGGCCGCGGTTTTTAGGCCGCGGAAACGCACCGTCGGTCAGCAATCACCGTCGGGCGGGCCTTACCTTCAATGGGGCCGCGGTTTTTAGGCCGCGGAAACGAGATCACCGTTTTCGTCCACGGGGCCTGTCCAGAACCTTCAATGGGGCCGCGGTTTTTAGGCCGCGGAAACCGGGAGTCACGCACCGAACGATGGAAACCGGAAGAACCCTTCAATGGGGCCGCGGTTTTTAGGCCGCGGAAACCGGATCGCGGACCGACTCAACGCGGGAGTGGCGTTCCTTCAATGGGGCCGCGGTTTTTAGGCCGCGGAAACAAACGAGTCAAGGAGCACTTTGCCCGCGAGGGACATCCGCCTTCAATGGGGCCGCGGTTTTTAGGCCGCGGAAACTCTATTTCTTCTTCAGAGTATTCGTAGCTCATTTCAGCCTTCAATGGGGCCGCGGTTTTTAGGCCGCGGAAACGGTATCGTGCCGCCAAAACGTCGTCGCCGGCGCAAAAACCCTTCAATGGGGCCGCGGTTTTTAGGCCGCGGAAACAGCGTCTGTGAGTCCGGCGAGCCTGCGACTGCTCCGAGGTTCCTTCAATGGGGCCGCGGTTTTTAGGCCGCGGAAACGGGACTCCTGCGGGAGACCGAGCGGACACCACGTTAACCTTCAATGGGGCCGCGGTTTTTAGGCCGCGGAAACGAGGCGATCCGGCGACTGCTCGCAATGGGTGCGTCAGCCCTTCAATGGGGCCGCGGTTTTTAGGCCGCGGAAACCGCTCGCATCCGATCCTGTTGGCAGGTAACGACTTGCGCGCGGTGTTTCGAGGGGTGCGAGGTTGACTTCGCAGACAGACACGATTCAGAGGGAGGCAAGCTGTAAGTTCCTTTCCTGTCAGAGGTTGTTGCTGCGAGTGGTCACGGGGGTTTTTACGGCACTGGACCGCTCGATGGCCAATTTGAGCGTTGAGCCTGCCTGACAACGACGGTCAGAGACAGGCAGTGATTCGTCTATCGATAAATCTCATGCAGGTCAGGCTTTGCCTTACAGAATTAACCACGGAAAGAACGGAAGAACACGGAAATCAATGACCATCTTTCCGTGCAAGTCCGTGTCCTGCTGGTTCAAACAGTTCGACATTAATCGATCGACGAAGCATTAGCCGCCCTGCTACATCGATTCAGTCGGACGGGCCATTCAGATGATTGTCGCGGATCGGTCAGACAGTTCAACCCTTGGGTTTCCCCAATACTCGATGCAGCCATCGCCTCGTCCATCGATCGGGCCAAGGTCCACCACCATGATCCGGTCTTCGTTCAGGTTCAGCTCACTCCAGAGAGCCGACTGAATTCGCTGAAGTTCCAGGGCGGTGAGCTCGCATCGAAAGACGGAATACTGAACCGGGTCGCCAGCGCCGCACATGATGCGGTAAATCTGTCGCCAGCGTTTGGGGTCTCGAATATCGTAAGCGATCAGGTAAACGGTTCTCATGGGAGGGTCCAGAGTCCAGAGTTGAGGGCTGAGAGTCCAGAGTTACCGCGTGCAGAATGACGGGTACTCGTCGAGTTCCTTCAGAACGGTGCGGGCCAGAAGTCGCAGTTGCACTTCAAGAATCCGTCGGTAACTGATCCGGTAGCCGAACAATGGGTGAGTCACTTCGGACTGCATCCGCCGTTCGAAAGCAGCCATCACCGCTCGACGACCGGCTGTCGTCAGGGCGATGGCTCCGGCACGACTGATGAAGCTGGACTCGGTGACTTCTCCATTGTTAATGAGCGTCAGCACCGTCGAATCGGCCAGCAGCGGACGGAATTCTTCGCAGACATCCAGAGCCAGCGACGGTCGTCCGTAGCGAGGTCGGTGGTAGAAGCCGAGCATCGGATCGAAGCCAACCGACTGTGCCGCGACGGTCAGTTCTTTCGTCAATAACGCATAGACGAATGACAGTAAGGCGTTGGTCGGATCGCGAGGCGGGCGACGGTTTCGACCGTTGATGTCGAACGCCGAGCCGCCCTTCAGTAGTTTCGCAAATCCGCCGAAGTAGGATTTCGCGGCCATGCCTTCGAAGCCAAGCAGGCTCGCCACACAATCGGCGTGTTCCGCCTTTCGAATGAGATCGTTCAACTGAAACAGTAGCCGGTCTCGATCGTCACTCTGCAGATGACGTCTCAACAACGTTCGACAGTTTCTGATCTTGCCGGTGACGAATCGCCGAGCGAATTCCAGCGACTCTTCTGTCGAAGCAGCCACAGCGTACTGACGAATTCTTAAATCGATGTTGCGATGAACCAGCCCGGTGGTGATTCCGTAAAACCAGCCGCCGTACGAGAAGTGGCAGACCGGCACGCCACGAGTGATCAGCTCCCGCAAGGCCGGTTCGGTGATATGAATGCTGCCAAACAGGCACACCTGCGAGACGTCCAGCAGCCGGACCTTCTGCACCAGGCTGCCTTTCTTTTTCACCGCCAGTTGCTCGCCGGTTTTTCCCAGAGACAGACCATGCTCCTGCAAGTACAGCGGCAGAGCATTGTCCCGTGTGGGCAGCAGTTGTCGGGGAGTTTTTGCCTGTGGCGATGCTTCAAAATCGAACGACAACTGGCCGTTGGAGTCGTCTGGTTTTGCCGCCGTTTTCTGCCTCTCGTCGCTCCGTCCTTGCCCCTCGTCCCTTCTCAGCCAGTTCAGTTCGTCCGGCATGCAGATACCGACCAGCGAGCAACGCGGACACTTCGGACTATCTTCCAGCGGCTTCGGAATGACGCCCTCGTCCGCTGTGAATCGCATCTGCTTGACGAGTTCCCGCGTTCGTTCGACCAGCTCGTCATCAAACGGAATAATGACACGCTGACGGGACGCGATGAAGTAAAGAATTCCCTCGGTGACCTCGTAGCCATTCTCGCGCAGAATCAGAGCCTGAGCACACACTTGAACGCGCTCGGGTTCGTAGGCTCCTTCAGGAATGCTCGGAGCCTTGCCGCGTTTATAGTCCACTGGAGTCGCAACGTTGCCGTCCAGTTCCAGCAGGTCAAGTTTGGCAATCAGTCCTTCTCCCGGAGCAGACAGAGTCATCGATCGAGCGTGAATGGAAGGCGGAGTGTCAAGAGTCGAGGGACCAGGGCTTTCTGCGGCGGAATGATCTTGTTTCGAGCCAGCATCCTTGGAGTCTTGCCCATCGCCCTTCAGCTCTGCTCCCTCCGGGACCTGTCCACGCGACGGTTTATCGACCACGCGATGCCCAAAGGTTCCCTGATCGGTTTCCAGATTATCGGCCCACTCGCTCTGCACCCATTCGAGGTAGCTGAGTCGCGGGCAGTAGGCGAACTCGTTGAGCATCCTCGCCGGGATGAGGTCCGGCACGTCGAAATGAGTCTCGTCCGGGCGGCAGAGGGACGAGGTTCGAGTGCCAGGGGGAGCGGGTTGAGGATCAAGCGGCACGGTATCGCGAGGCGAAATCATAGTCAGGTTCCGGAACAGCGAGCGGGAAATGTGCCGCCACTGAATGAACCTGAGATGAGACGTCCGCCTGAAACACAAACGGGCTTCCACCAAACAGACGCAGTCAGAGGCAACGTTTCTCCATCCCGCAAAGCCCGACAGCCGCCTCCGAGTGCGTACTGCTTCCGACCAGGACTTCACCCTCCCGCCGCTGCCTGATACCCATCAGACAGCGGCGAAATGAAACATCCATCCACTCTGCCACGATCAACAGAAAACCTCAAGAACTTTTTCCAGATTGTCAAAGAACGCCACCTTGTTGGCCGCAGAGCAAATCTTGCGTGAACTGAAGACTTGCTTACCCGACGGGAGCCAATCCTTTCTTTCGGAGTGCCGACTTAAGTCGGTTGAGCGTCGGATTGTCGCGAAAAAGTTTTGTCGCGACGGCTGCTACCTTGCGATTTCCCTCGGCGGAATTCAGCGCTTCTCGCAGGTCTGCGAGTTCCTGTGCGGCGAGTTCGTAACTGGTCGTGGATCGTTGCTTGACCAGACTTCGTGCCAGTGCGATCGCCTTGTCGGGATCTGCGGCAAGCTGCTTCAGTCGCTCAATTCGATCGCGAGCAAGCTTCTCCCTTATTTGTTTACGGCGGCGTTCAACGATGGTCTTTGCCGCTGCGTGAATCGTCGTCGTCGTGCGTGTCGGTTTTGTGACTGGCCAGTCCGGGCATTCGGATTGCGTTCGAACCTGCGTCATGATCTCCGCACGAGCGACAACCGGATCACCAATCAGCAGTTGCTGAGCGAGTTCCCGCACTTCCTGCTCGGAACGGTCTGACAGCCAGTTGGTCAGAGCCAGGTTCTGGTCGAGCGTCTCGGGAGCCGGGGCCGAGCGCTCGGCGACCGCATCGAGCACGCTCTGACTGATTTCGTAAAACTTCGCCAGCGCGACCAGAGACTCCGGGAGCGATCCCATGCCGGCGGGCACCGGAGGTTCAAGCACGTCCTCTTCCCAGGCATTGCACGCCAGCCACATGATGTACAGCGGTCGCAAATCGCCATTGACCAGCAGTCCCCACACCGGCGCGATCGTGGGCAGCAATTCGTCAGTGTCAAAGAAATCTTCGTTCCACGTTCCAGCATCGGCCTCCGGCTGAATCTCCAGCACGCCTCCTGGTCCAGACTTGTCTTTGTGCCAGGTAAGGCCGTACTCCGGAGCGAACTGTTCGAACAGTTTCCTGTCACACGGCAACCCACCCGGCAGGCGAAACATCAGCAGCCGAGTTCCATAGTTTGCGAAGTGGAGATGCACATCAAACCCGCGCCGCAGCATTTCGAGGGCGTCCCCGCGAAAGTCTCCATAGTGGTATTCGTTGGTGAATTTCCACCGCGAAACTTCCGCCCGCGACGACTGCCGCCGCATAAACGCCAGTTGCTTTTCATCCAGCGGCCGATCGATGGCTAGAAAATGAATGAACTGATACTCGCTCATGGCAAAGTCCTGGTGCTGTTTTCTGAGTTATCCGGCGTTGTTCTCTGAAGCTCATCGTGAATAGTAGAACGATGCTGCCTGCAGCTCCTGCATCCGCGAACTCTGCCAGTCGTCGGGTGTGCTCAGTGACTTTCGGGTAGGCCGGGCTCTGCCTGACGAACTTCAGGTCAGGCAATGCTGATATTCCGTTTCA
>Ga0316208_1002681_pt1 | contig 13975 bp, 12 predicted proteins | sample 3monopyrite_MG_FD_204944 | JGI IMG/M metagenome (GOLD analysis project Ga0316208, IMG submission 204944) | Microbial mat bacterial communities from mineral coupon in-situ incubated in ocean water Damariscotta River, Maine, United States -... | ecosystem: Environmental > Aquatic > Marine >... | reverse complement strand
GCCCACCCGCGAAGGTGATCTGGAGGGTGATCCTGCCATCCGGTTCCGGATCCATCTTCCACTCCGTCCGGCGCCCGTCCGGGAGCTCGATCATCAAGCTGTTCAGGAGCTCCCGCGTGGTCATCCGTCCTGATATTCCTGGATAATAGATATTTCTCACTGGGTCTGGGATGACCCGAAATCCGTACGCACTCAGCGGCCCCATCAGATCGCTCGGCTCGTACGAACCCAGGGTCGGGAGATCGATGGGCTGATCGAGAACCGTCTGCGTGAGCTCACACGCCCCGGAGTCCGCGACCACACCCGGCCCGAATCCGGTTCCCTCCGTAGTCGAACCACAGGCGGGACCCGGGGCCGGAGATCCGCGCTTGACATGCCCCATTCCCCCTGCTCTACTCAGCTCACCTCCGCCTCCCCCGGGCCCCTCCATGTCCTCGTACGAAGATCCGAAGATCCGAAGATCCGAAGATCCCCGCATCTCAACCACTCAGAGCGGCCGCTCCAACGCCTTCGTTGCAGCACAGCTCGGACAATCCCTCGATGAGCCCGGCTTCCTCGACAGCTGGGCAAGCGGAATCACCGCAGCCCTCGGCTTCTACAACGGCCTCGAGCCCGACAGCCCTCCTCCCGACGGGCTCACCGAGGGGCCAAACCTCGTACCTCCGGGCCAGTCCTGCGGTATCCCCATGGGGCCCATCACCAGCGATATCGCCGACCGCTTGGTAGCGCTCGAGCCCTACGCATCCACCGAAGAGCTCGATCGCTTCGGGCCCGCGCTACAGGGCATCCGCGACAGCTCCTCATGCGTCGACATCACCGCCATGGGAGACGACGCCGAAACCGTGATGGACAACTTCACCGAGATGGCGAAGGTCCCCGTCGGTCGAGAGCTCATCGAGGCCGTCTCCGAAGACCCCGAGGGGGACCGGGTGCGACTCGAGCCACAAAGTTCGGGGGCTGGCCCCTCCACCATCTCGCCCGATGGAGACGCCACACGAATGTACGACAGCGTCGATGGGCAGTGCCTGCCCATATCCGACACGCCCCTACCGGGCGGCGACGCCTTTCTCCGGTACAACCCGGGTGAAACCCGCCAAGGTGGGGACGAGCCCTGGATGACCTACCCGCCGGATCTGGTGCTATTTCATGAGCTGATCCACGCCCAACACTTTCAGGATGGCACCAGTATCCTCGCCAAGGGCGACGCCTGTGTGCCGCCGTGGGTCGAAGTCAACGGGCACGCCTACCAAGAAGAAAATCGGACCACCGGAGTGGGCGGATACGGGGGTCGGTTTTCGGAGAATACCTACCGCGAGGAACGCAGAACGATCGGTGACGACCTACCCAACCGAGACTTCTACTACAGCCCGCCAAGCGAATGACTCTCCTGATGGCCATGAGCTGCACCCGCCCTCCACCAGTCGAGGTGTCAGCAGATCGGATCAGCACCGACGAGATCGCAGTATCCATCCATACTAACCAGCCGGTCTGCCTCTACGACCGTACCCCGATCCCCGCGGACGACTCTGGCTCTAGCTTCCAGATTCCGCGATTCACCCACCAGGTATTGGTTCATGATGACTGCCGGGTCCATCTCCAGCTAGGAAACGCCGGGACCGGCCTATCGAGTGGAGACGGCGGCTGGTTTCTCGAGCGCTGCGTTCCCGCCGGAGCGACCATCGAGCGCCGAGTTCGCCTGACAGACCCCCTCATGCGCTGGCAGGTCCACGACATCTTCTGGAACGACCTCAAGCGCCCATTCGCACTCCGTCCCTATCCCGAGCTCGTCGTCGATGTCGGCTACCGACTCCCGGCCGAGCACGAGTCCGTCACCACCCGACCGATCACCCTCACCACCGGCGAGCGCGCCAATCTCATCACCGGCCTGAAGAAGCCCTACCCCAAGTCCCACTGGGCTTCGTCCAAGCCCATCCCCGTTCCCGGCCTACCCATGTTGAGCACCGAAAAACCCTGTACGCCCTCCCCGGAATGGATCCCGTAGCGCTCCGCGAACGCAGCACCTCTCGGCCATCCCGCTACACGACGGCCTCGACATCATCGTGAGCGAGGGCGAGAACACTCTCCGATGATCGATGAGGACGGGGTAGGCTGTCATAGCGAGGGGGGGGAGGGACGTATGGGTGTACACGACGCATTCGTAGCCACTGGGCCCCTTTCGCACCCTCTCCCTCATCCGACAGAAGATCCGGGCCTCTCGATGGTCGAAAACGGGCAGGGCGGGCGGCTCACCACCTCACTATCCCAGATCGGGACTCAATCCACGACCGCCTTCCAGGACCGGACCCGCTGAATCCTCCGCACGATGGCGGCGTGGGTCTGCGAGTCGTCGAACTCGTATAGCCGCACCTCCACCAGTACGCCCCGGTCGGGAAAGGCCCGCTTCAGCGCCTCTCTGCGGCCATTCCCCTCGAAGGTGACGTAGCGGTCCTCGCCGATCTGCACCACCTGGAAGCCGGTGACCGACTTGAACACCGCTAGCTCCTCATGGGCTGCGATCAGCTCCTCGGAGAGCCGCATCCCGTTGGCCTCGATGAGCCCAGCCGCCGCCCGAGCCGCCTCGGCGCGCTGGTTGCACTTCTCGTCTGCGGTCGCCCGGTCGATGGGGTGGATGGCGAGCAGCTTGCGGTGGTCGACGAAGATCTGGCGAACCGCGCTCTTGGAGGCTCGGATATCCGCGATGACCTTGGCCATCATCAGGTCGGAGACATCGAGCTCGCCGAGCTCCGGGAGCTTCTGTGCCCCCCACTCCAGCAGGCTCGCCGCCTGGCTGAGCACATCGTCATCCTCGCTGTCCCGGACCTCGGCGGCGGAGTCCGTGGCCAAACGGAGCACCTCCTGGTTCACCACCCGCTGCGCGGCCTCCACCCGAGCCACGGCCGAATCCGGCGCGGTGAGCGCGGCGCTGACCCTCTGGAGCGCGTTGAGCTGCTTGAGCCGCAGCGGATCCGGCCTGTGGGCGAGGGTAGCGCCCAACGCAGCCCAGTCGGGCTCCTCGATGGTCTCCGCGGTCGGCGGAGGGGGGGGCTCGACCTCGTCGGGCTCGATAGGCTCCAGGACGACGACGGGATCGGGAGTTCCGCGAGCCCGGGTCCAGGTGAAGAATGCCCCACCGACCCCGAGCACGCCGATCAGAAAGTAGGTCCAGCTGTCCGCGATGGCGGGCATCAAGCCCCGCTCCCACAGCTTGTCTGCCACCACGATGAGCCCGGCAACCGCCACATGAACCACCGACCCCAGCGCGAGATTTGCACTGATCAGCCGCTCGGTGAGCCGGGCCCGGTAGTGCCAGAATGCCCCCAGGGTGAGCACCACGAACACGCCGCTCATCAGGCCCAGGCTGCCCCGAAGCTCGCCGTCCGCGACCGCGAACATCCACCCGTAGCCCCCGAGCCCCACGGCCAGGACCGAGACCAGCAGACCATTGCGCCATGGACTCATTCCACACCCTTCAGCAGCCGGTCTTCTGCGCTCACTCGCTCCCCGTCTATCTCGAGGTGCAGGTGGTGCCGACCGCTGCGGTCGATGCGCGGAACCCGGGCGGTGTTGAGATAGAGCACCCCGTCGCGCTCGACCCGCCACACCCGCTGCCCGCCCCCGCGCAGCTTGCGGTGCATATGGCCGGCGACCACAGCCAGGACGCGCTTCCCGCGACTCTTGGCATAGGCGATGGCCTCGGCCAGGTCCGGGTCTCCCCAGTCACCCTGGGCGGCGCGGAAGTCGCAACCCCAGATATCGGCTCGGTTCGCACCGAGCCCCGTGGGGCCGTTGTGGGCCAGGAATACAATCCGCTCCGTGGATACCGAGTCGATCACGGCACACATCCGCGCAACCGAGGCCGCGAGGCTGGTGATCCCGTAGGCCTGCTGGAGGTAGGTGGGGAAGCTCAAGCTCGGCCCCCCCATGCTGTGGGGCCGGGCCGCAACGATGGTGACGCGGTCCTCCTCGGGGCCCACCTCATGAGCGCTATATCCGACCATCTGGGCCTGCCCGAGTGCCTCGCGCAGGGCTTCACAGCGCGCCACCTGCCCCGGGGCAAAGCGCCCCGTGGCCCGGGGCGTGCCCGCGACCTCTGCGAGGAGCTGCAAGGGATTGGGCCCATCGTGGTTGCCTGGCATCACCAGGGCCTTGGAGCCCAGCCCGCCCACCTCTCGGGCTACCGAGAGCGTTGCAGACCACCGGAAGCCCGCCAGATCGCCCACTACCAGGACCGCGTCGTAGACCCGCGAGAGCCCCAGATCCGCTTCCAACCAGGCCCCATGAATATCGCCAACGGCCGCGAGCTGTAGCAGAGCTGCCTACTTATCGAGAGGCTTGTCGCGCCCGAACTCGAGGTTGACCGAGTCCTCGTCCTCGTCCTCGTCGAATGACATCTCCCGAAGGAAGACCTGGATGACATTCTTGCGCTTGCGCACCTGGTAGACCACCGACTCATTGACGAAGCCGGGTGCTGAGATCTCGAACTTCAGGATGAGATCCTTCTTGAAGACGAGCTCGCTTCCGTCCTTCATGTACAGGACCTTCTCGGTCCAGCGGCCGGTCTCGCTGTTGACCCGGTGCCTCTCTGCTTCGTCGGGATGCCGCACCACCGCCGTGGGCACGGGGACCAGGGTCTTGGTGTTCAAGACCTCTACCGTGACTGGAATCCCAGCATCCTGGGCCAGTGCGGGTGTGCCAAGGGTCAGGGCGATGAGCGCTGCCAGCATAGTGCCTCCTGAGGTGAGCCTAACCAGGGGGCCGCCACCGCGCGCGCCCCGTCCCGCCATCAACCCCATTCCTGCTTAGAATCATCCGTGCGGAAGGGCCTTAGGAGCGGCGACGCAGCAGCAGAACGACCCATCCGAACATCGCGAACCCCGTCCCTGAACCAGAGGAATCACATCCACAACCGCCGGGCGGCGGCCCGGGAAGCAGTGGATCGTCGGTGTCGGTGTCGGTGTCGGTGTCGGTGTCCGTGTCGGCGTCGGCGTCCGTGTCGGCGTCGGCGTCCGTGTCGGCGTCGGCGTCCGTGTCGGCGTCCGCGTCGGTGTCCGTGTCCGCATCCGTGTCGGTGTCCGCATCCGCGTCGGTGTCCGCATCGGCGTCGGTGTCCGCGTCTGCGTCGGTGTCCGCATCGGCGTCGGTGTCCGCATCCGCGTCGGTGTCCGCATCGGCGTCGGTGTCCGCGTCTGCGTCGGTGTCCGCATCCGCGTCGGTGTCCGCATCCGCGTCGGTGTCCGCATCGGCGTCGCTATCGGCGTCTGCATCCGTGTCCGCGTCACTGTCGGCGTCGGTGTCCGCGTCGCTATCGGCGTCCGCGTCGCTGTCTGCATCCGCGTCGCTGTCCGCGTCCGCATCGGTGTCCGCGTCCGTGTCCGTGTCCGCAAAACCACCCGTGTCCCCGGTGTCGACCACGGGGCAGGGGGGATTGGCCGCACCGGGGGTCCCGAGCTGGCCGTCCGCCCCATAGGCGCTCGTCGCCACACACCAGTTGGCCCCGTCATCATTGGCGACTGTATCCACCGAGGCCGGGTCCAGGGACATGCTTGCCCCGGTGGGGTCGGGGAACACCGGCCCGCCGTCGTAGTTCACCGCATCGAGCACCCCGAGGGAGTTGGACAGGATGATCTCGTCAGCCCCATTCGCAAGGCTGAACGACGCATACTCGTATCCGACCCCCACCCCACCGTTGGCCCCGCTATCCGCGTTGATCCCCAGGACCGCATAGGCGCCGGGCTCGACCACGAAGGACTGGTTGATGGTATGGGTGTTGGTGCCGAGGTCGGAGAGCCGCAGCCCGTTGAGATCGACCCGGTCCGAGCGGGTGTTGAACACCTCGAACCACTCCCCCTCGGAGTCGTTGATCGGGCTGCCGGGGTTCTGCATGATCTCGGTGATGATCAGATCACCGACCGCCAAATCGTCCGGCCCGGGCAGGGGCGGAAGCGCCGAGACCGTGAAGTACTGCAGTCCCCCGATGCTGTTGAAGTCGACCCCAGCGAGGTTACCAGGCGAGCCCCCCGCGCCATCTCCACCGAGGTTGTCCTGGGGCGCGGTGTAGCCGCCCAGGGCCTGGTTGGAGAGGAAGTCGTGGTTGGCGTTGACGATGAAGGCCGCGATCCGCACGTCCCCAGTGGGGTCTCCGATGGCGGCCAGGGGAATCCCGATCTCCACACCCGTACCGACCGCGGCCGCAGCCGTGGTGTCCGCCGCCGCAGAGCCGCCGAGCACGCCGGCGGTGTTGGCGTTGTCGAAGCCCACGGAGATCCCGAAGGAGCCCAGGCCGGTCGCGCTGCCCTCAGCGGACCCGCCGAAGACATCGCCATAGCTCTCGAACAGGCCGGTGCCGGTGCCGACCCCTGCGTAGTCGAGCACGAAGTTGCTATTGTCCCGACGCGCGATGAACACGAAGTCCGCCGCGAATCCGTTGTCGAAGGTGGCTCCGGCCCACTTCGCCGCCCAGCCATCATTCGGGGGGTTCTGACCGCCATTCGCGGTGTCTGTCGTCAGCGTGCTCTCCCCTCCTGCTGCGCTGTCGACGAACACCACGAGCTTGTTGAAGTTGTTCTCGAGGTTGCCCGTGAACACCAGATAGAGCGTGCCCGCATCGACGGTCGCGTAGGCGGCGTCGAGCTCGCTCAGGTTGTCTCCAAAGCCGGTCTGAACGGTCTGGACCGCCGCCGGCGAGCCATATGCGGGCTCCGCTGTCCCATCGACCGTCACCGCAAACGCTATTGAAGCAAGAGAAAAGACCATCACAACCTCCGGTGCGGACGGGTAACAGGTTCGAGCCGCGATTCCGTCGAGCCTTGGTCAAACCAGCATCAGGGTACAGCCGGTGATGGCCACAGCGCCCAACAGGTTCAGCACAAAGCCCTCCCGAGCCATCTGACGCGCGCTCACATGCCCCGCGCCGACCACGATGGCGTTGGGAGCGGTGGCGACGGGGAGCATGAAGGCACAGCTCGCTGAGAGTGCGGCCGGAACGAGCCAGATGAGGGGGTCGTCCCCGGCCTGCTCGGCCGCCGTGGACAGGATCGGAAGCAGCAGCGCCGCGGTGGCGGTGTTGCTGGTGACCTCGGTGAGGAAGGTCACGCAGAGGGTCAGGACCAGCACGGTCAGCGGCACCGGAAGCTCTCCAAGCAGGGTGAGCCCGTCGGCGATCACCCGGTCGAGGCCGGAGGTCTTGAAGCCCGTACCCAGGGCGATGCCACCCGAGAACAACAGCAACAAGCCCCAGGGGATCTTCTTGGCCGTGTCCCAGTCGAGCAGGCGGCCCCCCTCCCCGTCCGGCACCAGGAAGGCGATGACCGCCATCCCCAGCGCGACGGTGTGATCGCCGACCGCCGGGACCTCGAGCGCCCCGGCCCAGCCGCCGAAGGGAGCCGTCCGGCTGACCCACAGCAGCACCGTGAGCCCAAATAGTGCGAGAGCCCGGACCTCGGGAGCGTGAACCGCCGGCAGCACCGGGGGATCCACCCCCACCCCATCGAGGCGACCCCCACGGCATAGCCACATCCAGGTGAGGGGAATCATCACCAGGACCACGGGCAGCCCGACGCCCATGAACTCCGCAAAGCCCCAGTGGAGACCGAGGTTCTCGAGCTCGGCCAGCAGCAGCGCATTGGGCGGGGTCCCTACGGGAGTGCCGATACCACCGATGCTGGCCGACCACGCCAGCCCCAGGAAGAGCGGCACGGCGAGCCGCTCGGGGTGGGAGGACCGCCGAACCACAGCGAGGGCGACGGGGATCAACATCAAGGTCGTGGCGGTGTTGCTGATCCACATGGACAGGTTGGCCGAGGCGACCATGAAGCCGAGCACGGTCCGGGAGCCGGTCGCGTTGCCCAGAGAGCGGATCACGACCAGGGCCACCCGCAGATGCGCGCCGCTCTTCTCCATCACCGTGCTGAGCAGGAAGCCCCCCAACAAGAGCAGAATGAGCGGGTGGCCGAAGGAGCCGGCCACCGCCTCGCGATCGAGCACACCGGCGAAGGGAAGCACGACGAAGGGGATCAGCGAGGTGGCGGGGATCGGGATGGGCTCGAGGGTCCACCACAGCGCGCAGAGCACCGCCACCCCCGCCACGATCGCCGGTTGAGGGGCCAAGCCTCCCGCCAGCGCCGCAGCGATAGCGGCCGCCGCAGCGACGATCCCCACCAGCGCCGAGCTCGAACCGCTCACCAGACCGCTCTGTTCATGGGCGAAGCGTAGCACCGGTTAGGAGCCCGCGATGCTCACCTTGCTGCTCGCCACCGCCGCCGCCGAACCCTGCGTGATGGCCGGGCCCAAGGAGCCGCCCGAGCTCTACCTCCTGTCCATCGCTCCGGGCGGAGACCTGTTCAGCAGCATGGGGCACACGGCCCTGGTGTTCAGCGGCGGAGAGCGCTCCCAGCCCATGGTCTTCGACTGGGGCGCCTACGATAGCCACCGGCCGGATCTGTTCGCCGCCTTCCTCACCGGGGAGCTCTCCTACTACCTGGCCGCCCGCCCCCTCCATGTGATGCAGCGCGGCATCCAGGCCATGGACCGAAGCGCCATCGCCCAGCGCATCGAGGCCCCGCCCGAGCGCATCGAGGCGCTGTACTCCCAGCTCCTCATCGAAGCCCAGCCCGCCAACCGCGACTACCTCTACCGGTGGTCCGATGCGAACTGTGCCACCAAGGCCCGCGACGCCATCGACGGCCTCCTCGACGGCGCGCTGCACACCGCTCTCGACCACCCTGTCGCTCACACCGCGCGCTTCGAGGCCTCGCGACATCTGTGGCGCTGGCCCGTGCCCGCCTTCGCGTGGCGCTTCATCACCAGCGCCCGCCTCGACCGACCGCTCAGCGCCTGGGAGGCCACCATGCTGCCCGAGCGGCTCGAGCAATCCCTCGCTCCCCTCGCCACCGAGACCTGCGAGCTGCACACCGGGCGCTACAGCTGGGCCCCGAAGACCCCTCCGCCCCAGTGGCCCTGGGCGCTTCCCGGTGCGCTGGGCGTCGGAGCCCTGGCCGCCGCAGTCCGTACCGGAAGGCGCCGGGTCGCGGGGGCCCTGGTGCTGCTCTGCGGGACCATCCTCAGCGCTCTCGGCCTGGGAAGTCTGGCGGTGTGGGGCCTGGGCGGGCTCGAGGGCGTCGGTCCCACCGAGAACTGGGCCATGGCGGGCCCCCAGAGCACCGTGCTGGTCGGCGCCGGCGCCTGGATGCTGCTCGGCAGGCCCGTCGGAGCGGGGCTCTCCGCAGCATCCCTCGCCGTCGGGGCGGTGGGCCTGGGTGTCTTTCTGTTCGACGCGCTCCCCCAACATCAGAGCAATGGCGACATCGTGCTCGCGCTGCTGCCCGGTCTGCTGGCCAGCGTGTGGACCGTCCACTGGTTCGCAAAGCGCGCCCCACCGCGGTAGACGGGCCCATGCGTGCAATTCCCCTGATCGCCCTCGTCCTCCTCGGCTGCGAGACCGAGTCCTACGGCCCCCCGACCTGCGATGGGGGCGGCGAGCCCCTGCTGGAGCTCGGCGATGGCGGGCGAAATGCCTTCGCGCCCCACGGCCCCGGCGCCGTGCTGCCCACTCGGGGCGATCCGATCGGTCTCGATCTCGATCTGTGGACCAGCGGGATCGACACCACCCAGCCGGTCACCGCGGTGGTCCGGATCTCGGTCGCTGGAGGCCCCACAGAGGACAGCCTCGCCTCCCTCACCCTGATCTGTGCGGACTCGGGAAATGGTTGGACGAATGTACTCGCCACGCTTCCCTCGGGCAGCGCATCCGGCACCGATGTGGCGGTCGAGGCCGTGCTCACCGACTGGACCGGAGTCAGCGTCACCGCCCAGCTCGACGGCACCCTCGAGTAGGCTTCGATCTGTCAAGGGCTTGTCAGGCCCTCAGATCGCTGTAGATCCGATCCGAAACAGCATCTAGGATTTTGTTGCCCCGAGCTTGGGGGCACCCTTTGTTTGCCGTTCCGTTTTATGCATCGTCATGTGGCCGCAGCTACGACTGCGGGCCGTTTGGCCTTTTGTACTTGCTATTACGGAGATTGAATTGCGTACTCACCTCATGGTGTTCTGCACCCTCATGGCCGCAGCTTGCGGACCGGAGCGCGACCCCAACCTGGCCACCGACCGTGGACTGGGCGAAGAAGTCAAGCCCCAAGCCATCGTCGGCGGAAACCCCACCTCACCCGATGAGTACCCCCATCAGGTCTCCCTGCAAGACCGCAGCGGCTTTCACTTCTGCGGAGGCTCGCTCATCGGCGACAACTGGGTCCTGACCGCCGCTCACTGCATCACCCGGCCCGCCAGCTCGCTCCAGGTCGAGGTCGGCATGTACCGCATGTCCCAGGGCGGCGAAGTCTTCCGGGTCGCCGAGACCATCGTGCACCCCAACTACAACGCCAGCACCAACCGCAATGACCTCGCCCTCGTCCGCCTCGCGGGCTCGGCTGCGAACTACACCAGCGTCCCCCTCGTCGATGCCGACGCCGAGGGCGGAATCGCCAGCCCCGGTACCCTCGCCACCGTCAGCGGCTGGGGCACGCTCAGCTCCGGGGGAAGCTCGCCCGATGTGCTCATGTCCGTCGACGTGCCCATCGTCAGCAACAACCAGTGTGATAGCGCCTACTCCGGTGTGAATATCACCAGCGATATGCTCTGCGCCGGCTACCTCGGCACCGGCGGCCGCGACTCCTGCCAGGGCGACAGCGGCGGCCCCCTGGTCGTCGACTCCGGCAACGGAAACGCCCTCGTCGGCGTGGTCAGCTGGGGCTACAGCTGCGCCTCCCCCAACTACCCCGGCGTCTACGCTCGGGTCTCCCAGTTCGAGAGCTGGATCAGCTCTTATGTGCCCGATGTGCAGTACGTCAGCGACGCAGCTGGCGGCGGAAACCCCGACCCGGGGCCCGGACCCGGGCCCGCTCCCACCCCCACCGACGACCACGGCGATGACTTCAATAGCGCCACCACCGTCGATGTGAACGGCAGCGCTTCCCTCACCGCCACCCTCGACCCGGGCGATGTGGACGTGTTCCGCCTCGAGCTCAACGGCGCCACCGAGGTCACGGTGACCACCACGGGCAACACCGACACCTACGGAACCCTGTACAACACCTCGGGCTCCCAGGTCGCCGCCGATGACGACAGCGGCGCCGGCTACAACTTCCAGATCACCCGCTCCAACGCCGACGGCGCCTACTACATCGCCGTCCGCGGATACGACGCGAACACCAACGGCAGCTACACGCTCTCGGTCACAGCGACCGGGTCCGCGCCTCCTCCTCCCGCACCTGTCGGCGGCGAGACCCTGGTGAATATCGACGCCTCCGGTGGCAACGACTCTGCGACCCTCAGCGCAACGCTGGACGCAGGCGCGACCGACGTGTACCGCATCGAGGTCGCCAACGCCGCGGTCTACCTCGGGGCCGGCACCTCGGGCTCCACCGACACCTACGGCACGCTGACCGACGCAGCGGGCAATATCATCGCCCAGAACGACGACGCCAACGCATCGGTGTCCTACAACTTCGGGCTGGGCGCGAACGTCCAGCCGGGCACCTACTTCCTCGAGGTCCGCGGGTACTCCGGCAGCACCACCGGTGCCTACGAGCTCATCATCGACGCCTCGCTGTAGAGGCCGAGCCCCTACCGAAGCGCCGAGCGGAGATCAGTCACTGATCTCCGCTCCGTGGGTTCCGAGGTAGACCGCTCGGTCTGGGCCCACCAGGTCGAGGTTGGCATCGAGGGGGTCGTCGACGATCGGGAAGAGCACAAAGTCGTCATCTGCGGGGTTGATATTGACCCCATTCAGATAGAACTCATCATCGGCGACCCACAGCGACTTGTTGATATACACAGGCCAGTCACCTCCGACGCGGGCGGCGCTGCGAGAAGTGACCGGAGCCCGGGAGAGCGTGTTCCGATACTGGTAGATGGGGTACTTGTCCGGACCTGGAACATAGGCTTCAAAACCTCCATTCGCGATCACACACACACCCGGGTTTGCAGGGTCCTGGAAGTTGATTCGGCTGTAGGAGAGCTCGAAGGGGCCCCCGGTCTCGGGCGAGTAGCTCCCCGCGATATGCATCGACAGGTTGAGTGCCGGCGAGGCGCTGAAGTCGAGGTTCCGGTACGAGAGGAACATCGCGGTCGTCTTGGTGGACACCGTTCCCCGGCCGAAGTCGACATCCACAGCGGTCGTGTGCTCCTCCAGCAGCTTGTGCGCCTTCGACATGAAGAAGCCGTTGAAGTTGGTGCTCACACAGGTTCCACCGATGTTCTCGAAGCGATTGCGCGAGATCAGGGTGTGGTGCCGCCAGTCGTCGGTCCCCGGGTTCGACGACCAGAGCACCCCGGCGTTGTTGGATGATGTCGTGTCGCAGATGAAGTTCTGGAAGCTGTTCTCGAACCACACATTGCGCGACCCACCCGAGTTCACCGGGTCCGCGTAGTCCCGGGGGGCCCAGGCCCCGGTGAACATGGTGAACATGCGCGGATTGTCCCGTGCCACGGGCCCGGTGTCGAATGCGATGCCCCCGAAGAACATATCGGAGCCGGTCGGAGCCGAGCCCACGGCACTGGAGTTGCTCATCGAGATGGTGGTGTCCGACATATCGAAGACCACCTGCTCACCCGGGTAGCCGTAGTGAACCAGCGGCTTGTTGTCACTGGACATGCGCCAGTTCCCACCGGTCACGCCCGAGGTGCTGTTGTCTACGGCGACATCGTGGGTGCCCGCTCGGTAGAGCACCTGGTAGCCGCTGTAGGTCACATCTGTGGGGTCGCCTCTCCACCAGGACTCCACGGTCTGGAAGGGGTTGGCGAGGGTTCCGGTGCCGGTGAGATCGCTACCGTTCACCGGATCGATGACGATGGTTCCCGTGGTGGTGACCTCGAGTGTCCACTCCACATCGACGCTGGGGTAGTCGTCCTGGAAGTGGACCCGCACATGCATCGGGTAGGTGCCCGCGACGGGATCGGGACAGCTGACCACTCCGTACTCGCTTCCGACGATCAGCTCATCTCCGCTGGGCGTGAGGAAGTCCCCCACGCTGCATCCGGCGGGCAGAGAGACGGCCTCGAAGTAGAACGGCCAGCTCCCGAATGCCACTCCGATCGGCACCCGGTACGGAACGCCTGGGTGGTGGCGTCGGTGCTTGGCCCAGGCCGGCGTCTCCGTATCGGGCCGGGGGAAGATCACGATCGGGTCGGTGTTGCGAGGCACGAAGTTCCCCGCAGGGAGGGCCCAGGCCGGCGTCGGGTCGGTGTCGGTGTCCGCATCGGTGTCCGTGTCCGCATCGGTGTCCGTGTCCGCATCGGCGTCGGTGTCCGTGTCCGCATCGGCGTCGGTGTCCGTGTCCGCATCGGCGTCCGTGTCCGTGTCCGCATCGGCGTCGGTGTCCGCATCGGCGTCGGTGTCCGTGTCCGTGTCCGTGTCCGTGTCCGCATCGGTGTCGGTGTCGGTGTCGGTGTCGGTGTCCGCATCGGCGTCGGTGTCCGTGTCCGCATCGGCATCGGTGTCGGTGTCGGTGTCCGCATCGGTGTCGGTGTCCGCATCAGCGTCGGTATCGGTGTCCGCGTCGGAGTCCGTGTCCACAACCGAATCCGCCTTGGGACAGCCAAACAGAAGAGCGAGCCATAGCAGGTGGACCTTCATATCGGAGACTCCTCGACCCTGGGGAAGCCGGACCTTAGCAGAGCCGCCAGAGGATGCCCCCCAGACCGCCGGCTAGAGCACCAATCAGGTAGCGCGGACTGGCCGATCGGCGCGGGCTGTCGGCGAGGAGGGAGCTTGCCGAGGCAGGCGACCGACGAGACGCGAGGTCCACGGGCGAACCGGACCAGGAGGCGACGGGAGCGATACCTGATTGGTGCTCCAGCAGCGTTCGGGAAAGAGCGGACCGAGGCGTCTGAGGCTGGTTCTGGTGTGGGCGATGAGCGGGTCGCGAAGTGCGGCAGCACGGAGCGACCTGCGTTCCCGAGGAGGGAGCCTGGTGAATCAAGT
>Ga0316208_1002680_pt1 | contig 13976 bp, 13 predicted proteins | sample 3monopyrite_MG_FD_204944 | JGI IMG/M metagenome (GOLD analysis project Ga0316208, IMG submission 204944) | Microbial mat bacterial communities from mineral coupon in-situ incubated in ocean water Damariscotta River, Maine, United States -... | ecosystem: Environmental > Aquatic > Marine >... | reverse complement strand
TTTTATCAGCTTTGGCAAACTGCAATCAAGCGTGCATTGCTTTGCTCTATATGGCAGTCCGCAATCACAGATTTCGCACATGAATTCAAATTTCAGCCAAAGACCAATTACCGCTGAATAGTTACCGATTCGGTAGGGCAGGAACAGAAAAGAGAACAGGAACCGTTTATTTTGTTTTTAGTAGATTGCCCTGTTTGTATCTCGCTTTTCTTTCCTGTTTACCATGTTTGTCGTACAATTCCCCCGGAAACGGTTCCTGACACCTTTAATCCCCCTTTATCAGGCATCTCTGTTTGAGCTTCCCTGGTATGCCGGTATAACCGATAGGATTCGACTAATTGCATGCGCAATTACAACCCTAATGTTCGCTATCCTGAGCGATTTGCTTGAAATTCATGTAAAACAAGGTAAGCAGAGGGGACTAAGGAGGCAGTGCTGGCGATATTGGGAGATAGAGGATGTGTGGGAGTCCTGCACAGCATATATGGATTATATCTCCTCGAAATTAGCGTCCTGGACGATCTCCCCCTGGCAATCTGTTGAAGCATGACCTCGTGGCTGAAGTCGCTTTTATTTTGCAGAGTGTCAATCTATAGCAAAACTCCTTACGGTTGGAGGGTAAAAAAGTGGCAACATCAGGTATGAAATTTACACACTCAGCTCATATATCTCCTACACCAAAACCCGAAGCGGGTAAGCGCCCAGCAATGCTGGCAATGCTTACCGCGGGCTTGGCGATTGGTTTTATGGGTATGTACTTTACTGTAACGCGTCCCATGTCGAAGCGGATGCAGATGGTGGAATCTAATCTTTCGTTAATGCAAACAGAGATGCACCAACTTGTGGGAACTCGCGATGCTCTTTGGAAAACGAACGATTTGTTAACCGGCTTGCGTCAACAGCAGCGACAATTAGCGGAAGCAGAGCAATCTCTGGTTTCGATGAGACAGATGAAAAATGAAGTCCTCTCGTTGGCCTCTGAACAGCAATCTGCGATGCAGACATTGCAGGGAATGAAATCGATGCAGGCAACTTTGATTAAAAATCAGAGCAGTATGGATCAGTCCCGAAAAGCCTTGGCATCTATCGCGATGTTACAGAAAAATATGGTTAAACTTGGCGAATCTGCGATAACAGCCCAGGCAGAAATTGTTACTGCTCAGAAGACAATGAATGAAATGGAAAAACTGACGACCCGTATGGTTAGCCAGTCAGAAAACATTGCCTCAGCCGATTTGGTTATCGATTCTGTCGACGAACTTTCCGCTTCATTAGTGCAGCGTGAAGAACCGTTGACTCATTCAAAAAGTATCGTCAGCCAAATGGCATCATTGCAGGACAGTCTGATGCAGCAGACCAAAATGATGCCCGCTGCAGAAGAAACTGTTCAGAAAATGACTGCTTTGGAAGACAGATTGGCTGGTCACGATCAGGAAGTTGCCATGCAGGCTGCCAGCAACCTGGAAAAAATGATGATGTTCCAAAAAGAACTCAGTGCGGGCAGCGAGCATATTACAGCCGCCATTCAGACTGTTGAACTGATGGAAGGGTTCCAATCTCAAATTGAAGATCAGGCCAGCATGCTTTCTGGAATGCGACGCGATTTAATGGAAATCACTTTCCTGGAATCAACCGTCAAACAAACACTTCAAGTATTGAAACCGCTGATTCAATTGAGTGATTTGAAACGGATGAGTAATACGGAAGTTCGAGAAGCAGCTCGCGTGATCCTGGATCGTCGAATTGCAGACAGCCGTTCTCATAAAAGTGTTGCACCGACAAGAGTTGCAGAAAAAACAATCGAATCGCCGAAAATGACACCTGCACCTGTCAAGGAACAACTGGTTCCGAACCCGACTGATCTCGATTAGTCAACGTGAAAGCGGAATATCAACCGGGTAGCCCAGCCATGCACAATTTGTGCATGGCTTTTTTTGTCTCTGTTTTCAGCATAACGATTCAATCTGGTTGCATTGTCTATTCATCAAGATATAACTGACTCAATCGAATGAATTCTCTCGATGAAGAAGTTGATTGATCCTTTGTTTAACCAGATTGATTTCCACAATGAAGATAATGGTTACAGGTGGAGCCGGTTTCATCGGCAGTCATATTGTCGATGCCCTTATTACTAAAGGGCATACTCCGATTGTTGTTGATGACCTGAGCAGTGGGCGGAAAGAAAATCTGCCTGCCGGCGTGCCGTTATATGTGGTGGATGTTTGTGATAAACCGGCCCTTCAGGAAGTGTTCGAGAAAGAAAAACCAGATTTGGTTTGTCATCAGGCAGCTCAAATGTCGGTCAGTTTATCGGTCAAGCAGCCAAGTTTCGATGCCCAGATAAATATTCTCGGTCTGCTTCATACGCTGGAATTGGCTCAGCAATACCAGGTTCAAAAGTTTGTCTTTGCTTCTTCCGGCGGGGTGCTGTACGGTAACGTCACCGAACCGGTGGCGGAAGATTATCCGGCGAATCCGATTTCTCCTTACGGGATTTCAAAATGGGCCGGGGAGCGCTATCTGCAATTCTTTTCGCAGGAACATGGTCTGAAAACAGTCGCGATGCGTTATGCGAATGTTTTCGGGCCCAGGCAGAATCCGCATGGCGAAGCAGGAGTGGTTGCTATTTTCTGCCAGCGAATGTTGCGGGGCGAACAGACAAAAATAAACGGAGATGGCAAATACATCCGCGATTACGTTTACGTGGAAGATGTCGCCCGCGCCAATGTACTCGCATTACTGGAACACGCCCCGCAAATTCACTCGGCATTTAATGTGGGAACGGGCCGACCAGCCGATGTGAACGCACTAGCCGCTCAACTGCAATCGTTATCCGAAAAAGCCATTCAGGAAAGTGGGCGTTCGATTAACGTACCGACACCAGAACATGGACCTGCCCGTGCGGGAGATTTGCGATCAAACTTAATCGATGCTTCCCGGCTGCAAGAACTGTGGGGCTGGTCTCCGCAAGTAACTTTAGAAGATGGTTTAGATTTGGCAGCCAAGTGGTTTGCGAAAGAAGAATTTGGTAGCTGAGCAAACAGGGACAAGATATTCCCGACTCACCTGAAATTTTACTAACACGGCTAAGCCGGAACCATATAAGTTTTGCCGCCGAGTTTTGCTCAAGGCCCTCTGGAGCGTAGCGGAAGAGGGCCTTGAGCAAAACTCGGCGGTAGATCGAGCGTGTCTGGGTCTTCCAAGACCGTCACTGAGCAGGATCGCCGTCGCTCTTTTGAACGCCGGACACCTGGTTTCTGTGGTCAATCCGAAACTGGTGCGGCACTATGCTCTGTGGCTAAAACTCTGTGGCTAAAACTTATTTGGTTCCGACCATGCCGGGTGAGGTAAGGCTGGCTGGAAAGCCTGACTTACGATTATTCCGATTTCTTGTTCGTCTTGGGCAAATATCCGATTATTGCGTACTCAAACCGCGTGCGACCGTCGGCGTCTTTTCGCATTCGATCTGTTGCTTCGGGTAAAGAAAGCAGGAGTGTTTCGCGCAGCGTTCGGGCGACATCTTCGTAACTGACCAGTATAATGACTAACCCCTTCGCCTGGGGCAATGATTTATATATTTCAAATAATCGTCGCTGAAAATCTTCTTCGGAGGTAATGCGTATCTGGTAATGATGCTCATTCACGAACAGGTTTGCGATGCCTCGTTGATCGAGATGAATTTCCCAGACGTCACACCGTTTGCGGATTTCTTCGTATGCCATCAAAAATGTCGCTAGCTCAACTGCTTCAGAATCTGCCAGTTTTTCAGCCAGTTGTTCGATCTGCTCCTGCGGAATCGCTGAGGGCGTTGCTCCGGAAGCCGCCATCTTTTTCAGTAGTTCCTTCAGTTCTTCTGAGGAACCGGCAAAAACATCGCGGATCGCTGCAATAATTCGGTTTCGCTGAGCGTTGAGGTCTTTTAACTTGCGTTGAAATTCCTGCTGATTCAACTTCGCCTGCTGCTTTTGAGCATCGTGCTGTTTTTCCAGCGACGAAGCCAATGTTTCCGCTTTCGTGCGATCCTGCTGAATTTGTTGCAGAACCGATTTGGTGAAATCAAGTTCTTCTTTTAACGTATCAACTTCAAACGCCATGCGAGATTGTTCGATTCCCTGCTGCTTTGAACGGACGTCTTCCTGCTGCTCCATCTCCATAAACTGAGCAAAAATCACGATCAATAACAGATCGAGAAGGGGCGTCAGTTGCAATGATAATTTTTTGACGGAGATCATAAATAGGCGTTAGGTATTAGGGCTGAGGCGTTAGGGGTTCTTTGATACTTTCAGTACCCAGTCTGCTTTTTACTGCTGAGACGACCGTTCTGACATGGGTGCGAACTTCGCTTAATCGTTGAAAGGAAGGTTCGAGTAAACTACTGACTAATAAAAGAAGTAACCCGAAACTTAGCCCGGCAAAGGTTGACCAGATCGCATCACCAAACCGGGCAACGATAATGGAAAGGGTTTCTGTTTCTGCGCCGGAAGAAAGATTCAACGCCGCTCCGATGGAAATAATTGTTCCGAGTACCCCGGCAAGAGGATACGCTTCGATCATCGTGCGGGCGGAATTGGCGATTGTTTCAAATCGTAACGCATGCAGATATCGCCTTTTTTCATCGAGAACGCCGATACGATTTCGCAGCGCCTGCCGTTCTTCGGTCCGTGTTGGATCGTTAATCACATCTTCCACATCTGCCAGGAATGCTTCCATCTGATCAGTCAAATGAGCGGTCGGATCGAGAACGCTGTGCTGTTTCAAATCGCGCGTGTAATCCTGCAACGCACCGGTGAGAATGTGCATATCCCGCTTCGCCCACAGAACCAACCCCGCGAATACTGCCAGATGAAAACAGGCAGCCACGGTAATAATCCATGTTGAAAGTTCTGCAATCGCAGAAAGAATATTATCCACAAATTCTCTCCCACGCACCCGACTGAATAACGTTATTGAAACAGGGAAGTTATTTCGAGGCTATGGCAGAGTATAACGAAAAAGAGACCTGTTCGATCAAGGATCACTGCCCGGCACGCTCAAGAATATACAAAACTGTTCGCGCACGCAGATTCGCCCACACAGCCCGGTCCACACTTTTTTTCCCGATAATCGGCAATTCCTTCACAACCCGAAACTTCCCCTTCTTTTCGAGGTCGCGGAAGTCGTGCATTGTCATCAAATGCAAATTCGGTGTATCGTGCCAGTCGTAAGGGAGTTCCGCAGTGATCGGCGCCCGCCCGGAAAACAACACTTGCAGACGAATTTTCCAGAATGCAAAGTTCGGTATAACAACCAATACCTTCTGGGCAACGCGCAATATCTGCTCTAAAACTTCAACCGGATAACGAAGTTGTTGTAACGTCTGGCTCATCACCGCAAAATCAAAAGAGTTATCCGGAATGTTTTGAAGCCCTTCATCCAAATCACCACGCACAACGGGAACGCCCCGCTGTAAGGCGCGCAGAAACTCTTCGTCATCCAGTTCGACTCCCTGAATATCGCACTGATGTTCCTGCTGAAGAAGTTTTAACAATCGACCATCGCCGCAGCCTAAATCGATCACTCGCGAACCAACCGGAATTTCCCGTTTGATAATTTCATCGGTAATGGAAACGGTCGGATCAGCCATGCAAAATCGCTTGGGGCGCAAACGCTCCAAACCGGCTGGCAACCGATTTGGTTTGAGTGGAGATTGTTTCGATTGATTATCCATCACAAAAACCCAGCACGGCTGGTTCATTCTGATAGCCGTAACCAAAATAGAACCTGATTAATTTGAGCAAGCCGCAAAGAAAAGGAGCGTTGGTACTATAACAAATCTCCCAGCCCGAGGCGAGTCGGCAGGAGAATGAACTTTCGAGTGATGACGACCAATTACCATTGGCGCGGTCGAACCGAACCTTGTACTCGCAGCGGCAGGCCCATAATTCTGAGGAAGCCTTCGGCGTCATCCTGATTATATGAACCGCCCCCTTCCATGCTGGCGATTTCGTCGATGTACAACGATGTCGGACTTTCCCAACCGGCTGCCCTGCAATTTCCTTTATACAAGGCAACAGTGACTTCGCCGGTAACAGGTTTTTGAGTCTCTTTAATGAACGCCATTAACGCATCCATTTTCGCGGTGTACCAGAATCCATAATAAACCATTTCCGCCACTTCCGGGGAGAGACGATCCCGCAAGTGTGTTAAATCCCGGTCGAGTGTGATCTGTTCCATCGCCAGGTGAGCCGCATACAGAACCGTCATCCCCGGTGCTTCGTAAACGCCACGCGATTTCATTCCGACATACCGATTTTCAATCATGTCGATACGCCCCACGCCATGCTTGCCCGCGATTTTGTTCAGTTCGCTGACCATTTCGAACGGCGTTTTCTTCTCTCCGTTGATGCTGACCGGAACGCCGGCTTCAAAACCGATTTTCACTTTCTCTTCGGTATCAGGTGCCTCTTGCGGCGAAACCGTCATGCCGAAATCGATCACGTTCACGCCGTCAACCAGCGGGTCTTCCAGCGAGCCGGCTTCGTAGCTGATGTGCAAACAGTTTTCATCAGAACTGTACGGTTTGGAAGCGGTCGCCTTGACCGGAATATTTTTTTCCGCACAGTAAGCAAGCATTTCGGTTCTGCCGGGAAACAGATCACGAAATTCCTGCATTCGCCACGGCGCGATCGTATGCACGGTCGGATCAAGGGCCTCGGCTGCCAGTTGGAAGCGACATTGATCATTCCCCTTGCCGGTCGCCCCATGCACGAACGCAACCGCACCGATTTCACGTGCTCTTTCCAAACACGCCTTGGAAATAATCGGTCGGGCAATCGATGTTCCCAGCAGATAAATCCCTTCGTACTTCGCCTGCCATTGCAAAACAGGAAACGCAAAATCGCGACAAAGTTCTTCGCAGACATTAGCAATTTCCGAAGAGGCAGCACCAATATCAATCGCCTTTTGCATAATCGCAGCCCGGTCCTCACAAGGCTGTCCGACATCCACATACAGGCAGTGAACCTCGTACCCCTTATCCTGCAACCATCCGACCAGAACCGATGTGTCCAAACCGCCACTGTAGGCCAATACGACTTTATCTTTACTCACTGTACTTCCTTCGATGTAGGTCAGGCTGTGCCTGACAAAATAATGTCTAATTATAATGTCTAATTTTACGAGCTACACTCTATAGCATCGGAAGCACTTTTTCCATGATCGTTTTCCCAATATTCAGCGAAGCGGTTGCCGCTGGGGAAGGAGCGTTCAGAACGTTGATGGTTCGTTCATCCGCTTCAATCAAAAAATCATCCACCAGTTCCCCATTTGAAGCAACCGCCTGAGCACGCACCCCGGCTGGAGCAGGCACCAAATCGCTGGCTTTAATCTCCGGAACAAGCTTCTGCAACTCTTTCACAAAAGCCGCTTTGGAAAATGACCGCCACATCTCGCCCAGGCCAGCGTTCCAATGTTTCCAGCTCATCTTCAGGAATCCAGGGAACGTCAACGATTCAAACAGATCGACGCAGTTGATTTGAGTTTTCGTGTATCCTTCCCGCGAAAACGCCAGCACCGCATTGGGTCCACATTCAACGCCCCCCTGAATCATGCGTGTAAAGTGAGCCCCCAGAAACGGAAACTGCGGATCGGGCACCGGGTAAATCAAATTGCGACAAAGATGTTTTGCCTTCGGTTTCAAATCATAATACTCACCACGAAACGGAATGATTTTTGTTTTCACATTCGCTCCGCAAAGTTTGGCAACGCGATCCGATTGCAACCCTGCACAGGTCACAACAACCCGCGTTGCGAAATCGCCTTGCGTTGTCAACAAAATTTGCGAAGCGGTTTCCTTTCGCAAGCCCTTCAATTTCGTCTCGCAACCAACATCTGCCCCTTGCGATTGAATTTGCTCTGCCAGCTTTTTTGCGACCAGTTTGTAATCGATAATTCCGGTGCCGGGAACATGAATCGCAGCGACTCCCGAAACTTGTGGCTCCAGTTCCGCCAGTCGCTGTTGACCAATTTTTTCACAAACGATTTCGTTAGCGATTCCACGCTCGTAAACTTTTTCGAGACCGGGAAGCTGCGATTCATCCCCAGCAACAATCACTTTGCCACATCGATCATAAGGAACTTCGAACTGTTCACAGAAATTTTCGAGAGCAATTTTCCCCTCTCGGCAATTGATCGCTCGCAGTGATCCCGGCTTGTAATAAATCCCGGAATGTATCACCCCGGAATTATGCCCGGTCTGATGAGAAGCCAGCTCCTTCTCTTTTTCAATCAGCAGCAATGTCGTTGCGGGACGATGTTGCAACAATTGCCAGGCGGTCGCCAGCCCGACAATTCCTCCACCAACAATAGCAACATCGTACATTTTCATTGGAATGGTGCCTTATCCGTGGCTAATGCTCTGTGGTTAATTTGTTTTTTCCTGTTTGGTTCCGGCTACGCCGGGTTAAGCTCTTATCAACAAAATGCTGCGCAAAAGTGGCAGGATATTTTTAACACAAAGAAGAAAGAAGTGAACCACGCAGACACCGAGAACACTGAGGAAAAATAAAAAGAAGAGAATATTTTTAGAAAAAAGAGTTTCACGCAAAGACGCGACGACGCAAAGAAAAGGAAAAACGAACAGAGTCCATGACTGAAAATTAATTCGCGAAAATTCATGTTTATTCGCGGTTCGCACCTTCCCATCAAACAAGCCTGTTGACGCTGTCGCCTTCGGCTTACCGTTAAACGAATGTTTGTCTCATCTTTCGTGTTTTTCGTGTTTCCCTGGGTAAAACTTATTTTGTCCCGCTTACGAATCTTCTTTGGGCCTTGCGGTTGATTTAGTCGAGAGGCAGACATCGCAGGCACTTTTTCCTTCATTACCTGGAATATTATTCATGCCGCCACACGTTCCTTTCAGGCAGCGATTACTCATGATGACACCAATCGCCAGTCCGGTAAAGGCAGCCGCGAAAACCAGAATCGCTGCTAAAAATGTCGCCATGATTTATTCCTTCATTGCAAGTATTGGAAATCGTAATGAATGCTTCACAATCAATTTATTATTTTGTTCGTAAATCAGATACACATTCAACTGATGCGATTGTGCATACTCCCACGCTCGCGTTGGTCCCATCACCATCAGTGCCGTCGCTAATGCGTCTGCCTGCATACAGGTTTCTGTAATGACAGAGACCGAATGCAGCGAATGTGTAACCGGACGCCCGGTCTTTGCATCAATTGTATGTGAAAACTTCTGCCCGTCAATTTTATAATAGTTGCGATAATCACCCGATGTCGCCATCGCGCTGTTGGTGAGTGTCACAATCTGCGTCACTTCCCGTTGATTTTCAACGGGCTTTTCAATTCCTAATCGCCAAAAAGTCTGGTCGTTTTTTTTGCCCTGGGCAACAACCTCGCCGCCGATATTCACCAGATAATTGTGATATCCCTTTTCGCTCAGCAATCCCGCCACTCGATCCACCGCGTACCCCTTGGCGATTGCAGAAAGATCAATTTTCAATCCAGCCTTTTCTTTTCGAATCGCAGGGGGTCTTAAACGGACATGCAGTTTTTCATAGCCGACCACTTCCATCGTCTGTTTGATGATAGCGTCATCCGGGATTTGATGCGTCGATAAATCCGGGCCAAAATGCCACAGGTTGACCAACGGACCAACAGTCGGATCAAAACAGGCATCGGTCTGTTTGGAAACTTCCAATGCCTCTGAAACGACTTTTGCGAAATCGGATGAAATCGAAAACCACTCCATTGAATCTGAAGCATTAAACCGAGAGATTTCCGACTCTTTCACATACGTTGACATCTGCTGATTGATTTGATTCAACAGCGTTTCGATGCCTTGCTGTAATTTATCAGGCTCCGGAAATTCTTCAGAAGCAGCCAGCGTGATTTCATAAAACGTTCCCATTGTCTTTCCTCTGAGTTTAAGCTCAGAAGTAGAACGAGAACACCCAGAAAGAAAAACGCTCCCACCCAATAATAAGGTAAGAGCGATTCGCAGATTAAAAGCAAAGCGTTTCATAACGTCCAATGACTTTACCATTTAACCGAAGTCGTCAAACGCGATGTTTTCTTCTTCAACGCCCAGGTCGGTCAACATTTTCCGAACCGCAGAAAGCATCATCGGCGGACCACAGATGTAATACTCAATATCTTCCGGAGCAGGATGATCTTTCAAGTATTCATCGTGTAAGACATTGTGAATGAAGCCGACATCACCAGTCCAGTTATCTTCTGGCTGCGGTTCCGAGAGAGCCACATTCATTTTGAAATTGGGATGACTCTTTTCAAGTTCTTCGAATTCGTCCAGATAAAATAATTCTCGTAAAGACCGTCCGCCATACCAGTAGGAAATCTTTCGTTTGGAATCCCTGCTCTTTAACAATTCAAAGACATGCGACCTCAGCGGAGCCATTCCTGCTCCCCCGCCGATGTAAACCATTTCAGCATCGGTATCTTTGATGAAGAATTCTCCATAAGGACCAGAAATGGTGACTTCGTCGCCCGGCTTCAGGTTGAAAATATAGGAAGACATTTTTCCCGGAGGTGTCCCTTCCGGAGCACGTGGCGGAGCCGTTGCGACCCGCACGTTGAGCATGATAATCCCTTTTTCACCCGGATAATTCGCCATCGAATAAGCACGTATGACCGGTTCAGTGACAGTCGATTTTGTTTTCCACAGTTTGAACTTGTCCCAGTCGCCCCGGTATTCTTCTTCAATATCAAACGTCTCATAAATCAGTTCGTGAGGCGGAGCTTCAATTTGAATAAAACCACCTGCCTGAAAATTGACATTTTCTCCTTCAGGTAACTCAAGGACCAGTTCTTTAATGAATGTAGCCACGTTATGATTGGAGTGAACTTTGCAGACCCATTTTTTTGTCTCGAAAACTTCGGGTGGAACCTCAATTTTCATATCATGCTTGACGGGAACCTGACACGAAAGACGCATCCCTTCGCGGGCTTCTTTTTTACTGACATGCGTTTTTTCTGTTTCGAGAATATCGCCGCCCCCCTCTTTAATCAGCACCGTACACTGCCCACAGGTGCCGCCACCGCCACAGGCTGATGAGACAAATATTTTGTTGGCAGCCAGCGCATTGAGCAACTTCCCACCCGCAGGGACGTCCATTTTTTTTTGATCGTTAACAATAATATGCACATTGCCGGAAGGGACGAGTTTCCACTTGGCGAACTGAATCACAGCGACCAACGCCAGCACGATCCCCGTGAACATGACAACGCCCAGAACAATTTCCATAACAAAAACTCACTCAAGAATGAACAAACTGGTCAGTACGATCAGTTATTGTTAAAAAGATGGATGCTCGATGACTTCCGAAAGTATCGCTTCGGTATTGCTTACAGTTTGATCCCGGAAAAAGCCATGAAAGCAAGTGACATCAAACCAACAGTAATAAATGTAATGCCCAGGCCTTTAAGTCCATCAGGCACATCGCTGTATTTCATTTTTTCCCGGATTCCCGCTAAGGCTGCAATCGCCAATGCCCAGCCAATTCCAGAACCAACCCCGTACACGCAACTTTCTGCGAAGTTGTAATCTCGTTCGACCATAAACAACGAACCACCCAGAATCGCACAGTTGACGGTAATCAGCGGGAGGAAAATCCCGAGTGCGTTGTACAAAGGGGGGAAGAAGCGGTCGAGTGTCATTTCCAGAATCTGCACCATCGCAGCGATCACGCCGATGTAGCTGATTAAACCAAGGAATTCAAGATCGACACCGGCTAAACCTGCCCAACCTAACGCATCTTTTTTCAACAGATAAACGTAAATCAGATTATTGGCGGGAACAGTAATTGCCTGGATGACAACAACCGCAATACCGAGCCCGATCGCGGTTTTCACATTTTTGGAAATTGCGATGAAGGTACACATGCCGAGAAAAAATGCTAACGCAAGGTTCTCGATGAAAACCGATGTCAAAAACAGACTGAGATAATGTTCCATAATGAACTCGACTCGAAAAAAAACTCGTTATTCAAAAATACCAACAGCAACTCATCGAAAACAGCAGTTAAGCTGTTAACCATCTTTTTCAACCTGGCTCGGATCGTATGTTCGCAGGATCCAGATGAAAGCCCCGATCAGGAAAAATGCACTAGGGGGCAGAAGCATTAAGCCATTCGGAACGAACCAGCCTCCATCAGTCGCCAGCGGCAACACTTGAATGCCGAACAACTGCCCGGCTCCGGTTAATTCACGAATAACTCCCACTGCGATCAGCAGCACGCTGTACCCCAAACCGTTGCCGATGCCATCCAGAAAACTGGTCCACCAGTCATTTTTCATCGCAAACGCCTCGGCTCGCCCCATCACAATACAGTTGGTGATAATCAATCCGACAAAAACAGAAAGCGTCTTGGCAATTTCCGGAAGAAACGCTTTAAGAACCTGATCGACCACAATCACCAGCGAAGCGATAATTGTCATCTGTACGATAATGCGAATACTGTTCGGGATGAGATTGCGAATCGCGGCAACAATCGCGTTGGAAAAGGCAACGACCAGCGTTACCGCAATGCACATCGTAATTGTCGTCTGCATTTTACTGGTCACAGCCAGTGCAGAACAGATCCCCAACACCTGCAGCGCGATCGGATTATTGGCAAAGATCGGACTGAGCAGAACGTCTTTAGTTTTTGATTGACTCATGACTTTACTTATTTCAATTCGAGATACTACTTAACTCTGTAACTGGAAACTGACCCTCTTTAATTTTCTTTAGAAGTGGTCCGTAACCTTCATCGCCAAGCCAGAACTTAAACATGTTTTCAACGCCCCGTGTGGTAATTGTCGCCCCGGCCAAACCATCGAACTTATGCTGCGAGCCTGGCAGTTCACAGGTAACAACCCCTTTGTAAAAAGCGATATCAACTTTGCCTTGTTTATCAAAAAGAACTTTAGGGCAATCAGGATTACTCCATTTTGCTTTCCATTTCGAGTTATTAATTTCGCCACCCAGACCCGGCGTTTCGCCATCTTCGTAAAAGGTGAGACCACGCACCGTTTTGCCATCGCCATCGAGAGAAAGCAGTCCCCACATTGTTGACCACAATCCTTTCCCACGAACCGGCAAAATTAATTGATCGATCGAGCCATCTGCTTTGGTGACGATATAAATCTTTGTTAGTTTTTCTCTTCGTTTAATCCCTGCCAGATCTTTGCCGGCTGGAATTTCAACAGTTAATTCCGGTTTCTTTGTGACATCTTTCAGATTGAAATCCTCGAAATCCTCAACAGTGTCTGTCACTTCGCCGGTTCCCAGGTCAATCATTGCCGCTTTGATCTGCTTGAACAGTTCAGGGATTTCGGAGCCTTTTGTTTTTCCCTTTTCATACAAACCGGCGACAGAAAGAACTTCTCGCTGGAACGCGATTCGCTCATTTCTCTCTTTAATCGGGCGCAACACAACGGCTGCTGTGGATACTACTAAAGAGCAGACCAGACAGAGGACAAAAGCCACGAAAAACGTATTTTGGAGTGAGTCACGCTGAGACATTGGAACGTGCTAACCTTCGTTTGATATTTGCTTGAACAAAGAAGTAATCGATCAACGGAGCGAACACATTGCCAAACAGAATGGCTAACATGATCCCTTCCGGAAACGCAGGATTGATGACACGAATCAAAATCGTCATGAATCCAATCAACATACCATATAACCATTTCCCGCCGCTGGTGAACGAGCCTGTAACAGGATCAGTCGCCATGAAGACGGTTCCGAAGGCAAACCCGCCAACCACTAAATGCCAGTAGGGGGGCATTGCGAACACGGCGTTGGTATCGCTGCCAATCAGATACAGAATGGAAGAAGTTCCGAGTGCCCCCAGAACAACGCCGGACATAATTTTCCAGGAACCAATCCCGGTTGCAATAAGAACGGCTGCTCCAAACAGGCAAGCCAGCGTGGAAGTTTCGCCCATCGAACCGGGCTGAATACCGAGAAACGC
>Ga0316208_1002679_pt1 | contig 13982 bp, 11 predicted proteins | sample 3monopyrite_MG_FD_204944 | JGI IMG/M metagenome (GOLD analysis project Ga0316208, IMG submission 204944) | Microbial mat bacterial communities from mineral coupon in-situ incubated in ocean water Damariscotta River, Maine, United States -... | ecosystem: Environmental > Aquatic > Marine >... | reverse complement strand
AAGAAACTGGAAAGTAACACTTCCGATTCCAAGAAATGATGGAAAACCATTGGAAGTTACGCCTCCTGAAATTTTGAACTATGCCACGAATGAAATCCTGAAGCCGTTCATGTACAATGACTCAACAGATGGATCATTGGTGTTTTATACCTATCCAGGTTCTTCCACAGCTAATTCTTCATACAGCCGAACAGAGCTAAGAGAATTAATGGACGGTGGAGATGGAAAGGTCAATTGGACTTTTGGACAAGGCGGATTTATGAGAGGAACGTTATCAGTTCCTGAGATTTCTACAGATTTAGATGGAGATCCACACAGAACCATGATCATGCAAATCCATGGGCGTCTCACTGATCAGCAAAGAGACCTGATAGGTGAAGACGATAACAATGCTCCACCTATTTTGAAAATCTACTGGCAGGATGATAAAGTCAGGGTGATCACAAAAAAATTAAAAAATATTAATGACTCCAACGAGGAGGCATTATACACATCCGCCTGGACGGATGATGAGAGTAGATACTTTACAAGAAAAGTTGGGACAGAAAAATTCACTCTTCAGGTTATCGCATCTGATGGGAAAATAGAAGTTTCAATGGATGATGATGAAACGTTCATTTTTGAGACGGCCAGTTTAGACCGATGGGGTGTATTCGAGAACTATTTCAAAGCTGGCAACTATCTGGGCACTACAGATGAGGGGGCGTTTGCTAAAGTGAAATATTACGATTTGGTAGCAACACATGATTAAAAGATCAACATTATTGGTTTTGGTCATATTGACCTTTTCTTCTTTGATGGCTCAGGACATTGATCTGAGTCATTGGAAAATCACAATCCCAGCTCCAAGGCCGGATGCTCCAGAAAAGCCCATTGAAGTTGCTCCTCCGGAAATAATTGGTTTTGAAAACAATGAGGTTTTGAAAACCTATTTCTACAAAGATGCTAAGGATAAATCCTTGGTCTTTTATACCCATCCGGCTCAAACAACAAGGAATACCAAATATTCAAGAACTGAATTGCGAGAGCAAATGGAGCCTGGAGAAAACAATGTCAATTGGACATTTGAGCAGGGCGGTAAAATGAGAGGTACGCTTTCTGTGCCAGAAGTCACACAAAATGACATAGGAGATTACCACCGAGTCATCATCATGCAAATCCATGGACGACTAACTAACGAACAACGGAACTTGATTGGTCAAGACGATAATAATGCGCCACCTGTCCTAAAAATTTATTGGGACGAGGGGAAAGTTCGCGTGAAAACAAAAGTCTTGAAAAACCGAAATGCTACAGTTCCTGAGATTCTGCATGAAAGTGCCTGGGGAGACGACAAGGGCAGAAATTTCAAAGAAATTGTAGGGACAAAGAAGTTCACTTTGGAAGTGAATGTCGTCAAAGGAAAAATGACGGTTACCTTGAACGACAAGGAAACTTTTACCTACGAAGGTGTTGATATGGAGAAGTGGGGAGTTTTTGAAAATTACTTCAAAGCGGGGAATTATTTCCAAACCAGAGATGCAGGGGCCTACGCTTATGTAAAATATTATGAGCTGGAAGTGAGTCACTAATGAAGCGATTTTTTCAAATAGCATTTTTGTTTAGCGGGTTCTGTGCTGTGAGCCAAGAGCCTTTAGAATTCATTGATTTGATGAATTGGAAACTGGAATTGCCCAGTGGATATACGGCCTCAGATTGGAAACTATCCAATTTCCAAAAGGACAGATTCGCAAGACCATTCTTTTATTTGGATTCTTTAGATGGATCTCTTGTCATGGAAGCTTATCCCGCACTCAATGGTAGATCTAAAGCCAAGTACACCAAGAACACATTGCGAGAACAGATGACCCCAGGAAGCAGTTCAGATAATTGGACGATGGAAGAGGGTGCATATTTGGAGGCGGAGTTTCAAGTGACCGACATGTCAATTAAAGAAGGTAAAAAATACGATCGAACTCTTCTTTTTACTATGCACGGCCGAACAACAGACGAGCAAACCGAAAAACTTGGATTAAACAAGAACTCAAGTTTGCCTTTGTTTAAAATTTTCTGGCAAGACGAACGGATTCGAGTTCAGCGAAAGGTATTGGAAGACCCCTTAGAAGTTGGTGACAAGACACTTGATAAAAATTTCTGGGATGATGACAATGGCAGATATTTCAACAAGAAGGTAGGTTTTAATAGGGTGAAGCTCTATATCAAAGTGAGCGAGGGGCAAGTAGAAATTGGAGTTGATGATCAAAAACCTATTGTGTACAAAGACTCAAGTGTCAAAAAAATTCTATTCGAAAATTATTTTGAGGTAGGGAACTATCTCCAAACAAAAGAGCGAGGAGCTCATTGCATTGTCAAATATTACAACCTAAAGGTGACCCATGATTAAACTCAAAATCACATCAATAATTGTTGTTCTGTTTCTTGCCGGTTGTGGTGATGGAGGAGGCAATACTGTGAAGAACTTAGACGAGTTCGATCAGGCAGTGGCCAACGCGAAACCTGGCACGGTCATTACAATGGCAAACGGTACATGGGAAAATGTTGAGCTCAGATTGATCGGAAAAGGGGAGGACGGTAATCCCATAAAACTCCAGGCAGAAACACCGGGTCAGGTGATTATCACGGGTCAATCAAATTTGGCTTTTTCGGGAGAATACTTAGAAATAGCTGGGCTGGTTTTCAAGAATGGATTTACTCCGACAAGCGAGGTGATTTCATTCAAAACAAGCAAGGATGAATTAGCGAACAATTCGCGCGTGACCAATTGCGTCATTGACAATTTCACGAACCCCGAACGATTTGATGGAGATACATGGGTGGCTATTTATGGGAAAAACAATGTGTTCGATTTCAATACCATGACAGGGAAGGGCAATCGAGGTGTGACTTTGGCTATCAAAATGCAAACCGAAGAAAGCCGCGAAAACAACCACCTCATTGAAAATAACTACTTCGGTCCTCGCCAGGTTTTAGGATCGAATGGCGGTGAAACTTTGAGAGTAGGAACAAGCCACTATTCTCGTTCATACTCCAATACGATTGTTAGAGCTAACTATTTCGATCGAGTAAATGGCGAGCACGAAATCATTTCAAATAAGGCTTGTGGAAATGAATTCAGAGACAATGTTTTCTTCGAATGTCAAGGAACATTGACGATGCGGCATGGGCATCACACCTTGGTTGAGAACAACTACTTCCTTGGTAACAGAAAGCCAAATACAGGGGGCATTCGGATCATTAACGAGTACCAAACCGTCAGAAAAAATTACATGGCTGGCTTGACCGGCCACAGATTCAGGGGGGCATTGGTCATCATGAATGGCGTACCTAATTCACCGATTAATCGGTACAATCAGGTTATCGATTCTTACATGGACAACAACATCGTGATCAATAGTGATTACATCCAATTGTGCGCTGGGAGTGATGAAGAACGATCGGCCAAGCCTACTGGATCCACATTTAAGAACAATCTAATTTTGGGAAATACCAACCCACAGCCCTTCACGATCTACGACGATGTTTCGGGTATTGAATTTTCTGGAAATGTGATGAATGAAGAAGCTGAAGCACCTTTTGAAGAAGGCTTTGAAAAGGTGGCTCTTGAGCTTTCACGAAACGAAAATGGGCTATTGGTTCCTAATCAGGATTTGATCGACAAGATAGAATTCGGTGACGTTGCACTACCGATTTCAAAAGAAAATGTAGGCGCAAGCTACTATCCAAAAGACGGTGAGGTTAAAGCTTTCGGTAGCGGTCAAACAACTTCAGTAGCTTCAGGTGAAAATACTATTTTGGATGCCCTTGCGAGCAGCAGCCCGGGAGACATTCTTGAATTGGAAAATGGAGGTGAATATCTCATGACCAAATATGCGTTCGTCAACCATCCCATTTCAATCATTGTTCCGGTCGGGAAAAAGGCTAAAATTCTTTCAGAGAAGCAAAGCTTTTTCAAAATCGAAAACGGTGGAGCGCTGCTAGTAAAAAATGTCCTTTTTGACGGAGCAGAATCTCCAGATCAAGCAGGGAACAATGTGATCAGTACGAGCAAATATTCAATGAATCAGAACTATGCGGTTCACATTGAGGATTGTGAAATCAAAGATTTAGACAAAAACCACTCATTCGATTTCTTGAAGTCTTACAAGCACACGTTCGCAGATTCTATCAATATCATCAACACAAAAATGACCAACGTCACCGGGTCAGTGATGACCCTAGATATGGAAGTAGAGGATCTTGGAATCTACAACGCCGAGAATATCAACATCATCGGATCGACCTTCACGGATGTTCAGCACGCCATTGCGAATGTCTATCGAGGAGGGACGGACGAAAGCACGTTTGGCCCGATCATGACTGTATCAGATGTGGAAATCAATAATTCAGGAAAAGGAAAAAGAAACAAAATTGGTGCGGTGCTTAGGTTTCATGGCATTCAAAAATTGAAGGTCGATAATGTACGGATCAACGAGAGTGAAGGGATTGATTTGTTCCTAACCAATGGCGAACCCATTACGAATATTTCAAATGTGACCTTCACTAATTCCAGCGGACTCAAGACAAATGAGGAACCGTATGAATCAGAAAACATTGTCTCTAACAAAAAATGAGAGTAGGTAAAACGATAGCGCTCTTGTTATTGATCTTCTCTTGTAAAGCGCAAGATCACCCCAACCTGATCTTGACTATAGATGGAGTGAAATCTATTCGGTCAAGCCTTGGAAATACGCCGCTATTTGATGCGTCTATTGCAACGGCTATAGAAAAGGTTGATGCGGAGATCGAAGCGGGTATTGATGTCCCCATTCCGAAGGATCTAGCTGGCGGATATACTCACGAAAGGCACAAAGCGAACTTCTTCACCATGCAGAAAGCAGGGGTGTTGTTTCAGATCACTCAGGATGAAAAGTACGCGATTTACATCAGAGACATGTTGCTTGAGTATGCAGTGATGTTCCCTACCATTGGCAAGCATCCGGCTGAGCGCTCGTATGCCCGAGGGAAAATTTTCTGGCAATGCCTGAATGATGCAAACTGGCTGGTTTACACAAGCCAGGCGTATGATTGTATTTATCATTGGTTGGACAAAAAGACTATCAAAAAACTAAACAAGGAGTTATTTCGCCCATACGCGGAGTACATCTCCATCGAAAATCCACAGTTTTTTAATCGCATTCATAATCACAGTACATGGGGAAATGCCGGTGTTGGGATGATTGGGTTGGTAATGGGCGATGAGGAATTGGTGAACTGGGCGTTGTACGGACTCGACATCAAAGTGCCAGGTGATATTGTGAAGGACAATGATGGTGGCGATATTCAGCTAGAAGGACAAAAAGAAGCCGGCTTTCTGGCTCAATTGGATAACGCCTTTTCGCCAGACGGCTATTACACTGAAGGGCCTTACTACCAGCGCTATGCGATGTACCCATTCTTGATTTTTGCCCAAGGATTGGCGAATAAGAAACCTGAATTGGGAATTCTGGACTATAGAGAAGGATTACTTATTAAAGCAGTTTCTGCATTGATCGATCAGACCAATTCAGCGGGAGAATTTTTCCCTATTAATGATGCCCAAAAAGGGATGTCGCTCGCATCTCGCGAATTAGTGAATGCGGTGAGCATGGCGTATCACTATGGAGGCAAAGAACCAGAACTACTTTCGCTCATTGAGGCTCAAGGTCGTGTGCCTCTAAATGATTCGGGCCTTTCGGCTGCAGCAGGGATTGCAAGCGGTGTGGCCAAACCCTACGATTTTAAAAGTCAGGAAATCACAGATGGAGCAAAGGGAGATGAGGGGGCGATTGGAATTCTCCGAAGTGGTGATTTGACTTTGATGATGAAGTATGCCAAGCACGGGATGGGGCATGGTCATTTTGATCGACTTGGATTCTTGCTATATGATGGAGCAGTTGAGGTCATTCAGGATTATGGGTCAGCTCGTTGGGTCAATATTGAACACAAAGATGGTGGTGGTTATTTAAAAGAAAACAAGACCTGGGCCAAGCAGTCAATTGCTCATAATACGGTCGTCATCAATGGCGAGTCGCATTTCAAAGGGGACGTCAAGGAAGCTGAGAAATCTTCTGGAACACCCTATTACTTCTCATCATCTCAGAAGGTTCAAGTGGTTAGCGCTAAAGAAACGAGCGCTTATCCAGATGTTTCGATGCAGAGAACCATGGCGATCCTGGATATTGAAGAGCTGGAAAATTCTGTGGTTCTTGACCTTTTCAGCATTCAATCAGCTAACGAGACGAGCTACGAATTACCCCTTTATTATAAGGGAGAATTGATGTCTTCTAATCAGAAATTTCAAACGAACAATGAATTGAAGCCCCTTGGTGAAAATTTCGGATATCAACATTTGTGGGCTGAAGCTCAAGGCGAATTAGTTGGTAATACCGCAAGGCTGACCTGGTTCAACTCAGGAAAGTTTTATTCAGCGACTTCCGTGGTGAATGAGGGTGACGATATGATCCTGACTCGTATCGGGGCAAATGATCCTAATTTCAATTTGCGAAGAGATCCAGGATTGATTCACAAAAGAAAAGCAAAAAACACCCTGTTTACCAGCTTGTACGAAGCTCACGGAAATTACGATCCATCCGATGAAATTCCTGTCAATTCATTTACATCCATTTCTAATCTAGAAGTGCTGCATGAGTCTCAAGATTATGTGGCCGTTCGATTTGAGCTTAAGGGTGGTGAGCGTTACGAATTCTTTTTTTCGCTTCAAGAAAGCGGAGAATCAAGCATGCATAAAATAGAAATGAAAGAAGGCCGCAGAGAATGGACGGGCACATACGAATTTATAAAATCAACTGACAAAGAGTAAAATGAAAAGATTTAGCGAGAAGTATATTATTAATAGCGAGATGGAATGGGAAGAACTTGGAGGAGGCGTTTCTCGAAAAATACTTGGGTTTGACAATCAAATAATGATGGTTCTTGTGAAGTTTGAAAAGGGTGCCTTGGGCACACCACATCACCATTTCCATACCCAGGCCACCTATGTGGCGGAAGGCAGTTTTGAATTCTGGATAGATGGAGAAAAGAAAGTGATCACAGTGGGTGATGGTGTGTACATCGAACCAAATTTAGTACACAGCGCAGTTTGCTTAGAAGCCGGGATGCTTATTGATACCTTCAGTCCGATCAGAGAGGATTTTATGGACGGATCCGGGGTGTCTTATTTTGGAAAGAAAGACGATTGATAAATGAACATTAACAACAACCTAACACTATGAAGATAAAAGGACTTAGATGGTGGATTATCGGGCTGGTATGCCTCGCCACGATAATTAATTACATTGATCGATCTGCTCTCGCAATCATGTGGCCAGACATTTCAAAGGATTTGGGCATGGACAAGAATGATTACGCATTGATCTTGAATGTGTTTTTAGTTGCCTATGCGATTGGGCAGTCATTGTCAGGGAAAATGTTTGATAAGATTGGAACGAGAGCTGGATTTGTTGTTTCGATTAGCATTTGGGGTTTAGCAACAGCGGTTCATGCTTTGGCACGAGGGGTAATGTCGTTTAGCATATTTAGGGTTTTGTTAGGACTGGGTGAGGCTGGTAACTGGCCAGGTGCGGTAAAGAGCAATGCCGAGTGGTTTCCTGGTAAAGAACGCGCCTTGGCTCAAGGCATATTTAATTCAGGAGCAGCCATGGGCTCGATTGTGGCACCCCCACTTATTGCGATCGTTTGGGTGGCCATAGGATGGAAAATGACCTTTCTTCTTTTGGGTTTACTCGGATTATTGTGGGTTATTCCTTGGCTAATTATCAATAAGGCACTACCTGAAAATCATCCATGGATAATGGAAGAAGAGAAAAAGCATATCATGTCTGGTATTGAGGAAATCAAGGGAGATTCCGTAAAGCCTGGTTTGAGCATGATGGAGATACTGTCACACAGAGAAGCCTGGGCAGTCTTGGCGTCAAGATTTTTCGTCGAGCCTATTTGGTGGCTGTTCGTTGGTTGGATGCCCATTTATTTGGCCGATGTATATGGATTTAATGTTAAGGAAATTGGGTTTTTCGCTTGGGTACCTTATGTAGGTGCAGCTATTGGCAGTCTTTCAGGAGGTTACTATTCTGGCCGTCTCATGATCAATGGCGCGTCCGTTGACAAGGCTCGAAAGAAAACCATTTTGGTGGGATGTGTGATCATGTTCCTAGGTCTGGTTGCAACGATTCTGGCTGGAGATACCGCAGAAAAATTTGTAGCTATTGTCGCGGTGGTCTTATTCGGATTTCAGTTTGTAATCTCCAATATACAGACAATTCCAAGCGATTTGTTTAGTGGGAAATCTGTTGGGTCACTTGCCGGTTTGGGTGGTACCGTCGGAATATTCTCTGTGATCATTATGAACTTCTTGGTGCCCGTGATAACTGACAATTATTCCTACACCCCGATCTTTATAATGATCGCTGCATTCGTCCCATTAGGGTTTTTATCAATCAATTATTTTGCAAAAGAAATAAAGCCAGTAGGCTAAAATTAATCAACAATTATAATCAATTAGAAAAATGAAATTACAAGGAAAAGTCGCAGTAGTAACAGGTGGAGCTAGAGATATCGGACGTGCTGTATGTGTCAAACTGGCTCAAGAGGGAGCCAAAGTAGTGGTCAATTATTTTGATAATGAGGCGGATAGAGATGCTACTATGGATGCTATTTCTGCTGTTGGTGGAGAGGCTGTAGCTGTGTATGCGGATGTGACGAATCAAGCGGATATTGATAACATGGTATCCGTAACTAAGGAGAATTATGGAGATAAAATAGACATTCTTGTGAATGTAGCAGGTGGTTTAATTGCTCGAAAATCGATCACTGAAATTGACGAAGATTTTTACAATTTAATGATGGATCTAAATTTCAAATCAACAGTGTTTGTATGCAAAGCGTTCAGACCACTAATGGGAGAAGGAGGATCAATAGTCAACTTTGCTTCTCAAGCGGGCAGAGATGGAGGTGGTCCAGGTGCTTTTTTGTATGCCGCCTCTAAGGGTGCAGTTTCTACATTTACCCGGGGACTAGCTAAGGAATTGGGGCCTGATGGAATTCGTGTGAACGCCTTGAATCCAGGAATGATTGCGACAAAATTTCACGATGATTTCACCAAAGATCAGGTGAGAGTGAACGTTGCGAATGCAACACCACTGAGAAGAGAGGGGAGAGCTGAAGAAGTGGCCGATCTCGTAGCATATTTGGCAGGTGGAGAATCTTCGTTTTTGTCCGGAAATAATGTGGATATAAATGGCGGATTGGCTTTTTCATAGACTTTAAAATTTGTTGGTATTTGAGAGGGGCTGTGGTTTCAATAAAAAATAGAAGATGAATCACTTCATAGGATTTAGCTGTAGCCCCTTTTTTTTGATTGCTAAATGAGAACTTTACAATTCCTTTTTTTATTCCTTGTCACATGCTTGGCATACGGTCAAACTAGGACTCTGGTGACGGATATCGACGATTTTAAAGAGGCCATAAATAGCGCCAGTTCTGGAGATACCTTGGTTCTCCAAAATGGAATCCATGATGGCAATAGCATGACTATCACCGCAAGTGGGGAGGAAGGAAATCCCTTAGTGATTATGGCAGAATCGATTGGGGGAGTTGAGCTAACTGGTGATGCTAAATTTATCTTGGATGCAACTAATCATGTGGTCATTCATGGCTTCATTTTCACCAATGGGAATGGCACAGCCATCAAACTGGAAGGGTGCAATAACATCAGAATCACTCGGAACACTTTTGATTTAGTAGAAGAATCTTCAACCAAATGGGTATTCATTGGAGGCGTCTGGGATGAGCCAACGACTTCATTGAGCCATCACAATAGAATCGATCACAATACTTTTCAGAATAAGTCAGAGGCGGGGCATTACATAACCATTGATGGATCTGGAGGTGTGACACAATCTCAATTTGACCTTATTGACCACAATTATTTTAAAAATAATTCACCCAGATTTTCTAACGAAAAAGAATCCATCAGAATTGGCTGGAGCGAAATGTCCCAGTCAAGCGGATTTACTACCGTGGAGTTTAACGTGTTTGAGAATTGCAATGGCGATCCGGAAATAATTTCTGTCAAATCGTGCGATAATGTGGTTCGTCACAATACTATCCGAGAGAGCGAAGGGACGATTTCACTGAGACATGGCAATCGGAATCGCGTTGAAGGAAACTATTTCTTTGGAGGTGAAGATTGCACGACGGATGCTTTAGGCACCCACTGTACAGGAGGGATCAGAATTTATGGTGAAGATCATGTGGTTATAAATAATTATATGGAAGGACTAAAAGGAGATACATGGGATGCGCCGATCGCCCTGACTGAGGGAGATGCTGATGTGGGAAATTCTTCCCTAAGTAAGCACTTCAGAATAGAACGAGCCATCATTGCTTATAATACGCTCGTGGATAATGAATATGGAATTGAAATCGGTTTCGACAACAATGGTAACTATTCAAAGGCGCCAAGAGATGTCATCATTGCCAATAACTTAGTAACCGGTTCTGAAAATGAATTAGTGAAGTTCTTCAACGATCCGGACAATATGACCTGGAGCAACAATGTTATGTTTCCGTTCGGAGGTGCTGTTCTCACCTCTTCTTCACAAACTTTTGCTTCTAATGAGATTGAAGTCACGAACCCGAATCTCACCTTCGATAGTGAGATAGGAGCCTGGAGGTCAACTGTAAATACGCCAGAGGTTGCATCGAATGAAGGCCTAGTTGGATCGGTTTCTGAAGATATCGATGGACAATCTAGGGGAAACCCTAGTTCTGTCGGAGCTGACGCTTTCAGCGCTGAATCGATTAGATACCTTCCTTTGACCGCAAGCGATGTTGGCCCTCAATCGTATCATCCTGATTATGATGGAGAATCTGCATTGGATCACTTGTTGGTCTCCAGCACACAGTTGGACTTTGGTAATGGAGCTAGTACCCAGACCATTGAAATCACAAGCAACCTAGCTTGGACGGTGAGCACCAGTAAAAATTGGATAGCTACAAATGTTTCGTCTGGTTCTGAGAATGGAACGATTGAAATTTCAGTAGCCGCGAATGACGTGGCTGAAATACGGAGTGGTTTGGTCACCTTCGCAGCATCGACCATATCAGTTACCGTTCAGATTAATCAGGAACCGAAGGATTTAGGAGGCGAAAAACTTTCAATCATCGCCGTGACTGCAAGCGCAGAACAAAATGAGCCAGGGAAGGAGAACATAAAAGAGAATGCGATAGATGGCGATCTTGATACGAGATGGTCGGCAGAGGGTGAACAACATATTCAGTTTGAGCTTAGCGCAACTTCTAATGTTAGTTATTTGAAGATTGCCTTTTATAACGGAGATCAGCGCCAAACACATTATCAACTTGATGTCTCTACCGACAACCTTTCCTTCTCGAATGTGGTGGCAAAAACCTTGAGTTCAGGCTTGACGAGTGATTTTGAAACAGTGGATTTTACGGACATTTCCGCGAAGTATGTTCGGCTTACCGGCTTTGGGAACACTGGGGGTAGCGATTGGAACAGTATTTCAGAAGTGGAAATATGGGGCTCTGAAGATGTTACAGTTCTCTCTGTACTTGAAGAAAATAGAATGATTTATCCCAATCCGGTTAAGAACTATTTGGTGTTGGAAAATGCATCGGACCAAACCACTTATTCAATTAAAAATTTATCTGGGAAGTATGTTAAATCCGGAATATTCCTGAATGGGCGTGCGGATCTAGCTGGACTAAAACCAGGGCTTTATTTTATGGTAGTTGGAGCGAGACGTTTTAAGATTTTGAAAGAGTAGCCTTTTTCAATTTGTTCAATTGCGAACTGCTAAGCTATAATTTGCGAAAATGATACACTATATATACTTTACAATAATTAACCTAACCATTTTAAAATCAATAAGTTAATGGATAAAAAAGTAGTAACATTTGGGGAAATCATGCTGCGTTTAGCACCTCCTGGATTTCTAAGATTTTCACAAACCAATTCGTTTGATGTAATCTATGGTGGAGGAGAATCGAATGTGGCCGTTTCTTTAGCAAATTATGGCGTACCAGTGAATTTTGTTACGCGATTGCCTAAGAATGATATAGGCGAATGTGCGCTCATGGAAATGAGGAAAAGAGGAGTGAACACCGAGAATATTATTTTCGGAGGAGATCGATTGGGCATTTATTTTTTGGAAACAGGGGCTGTCAGCAGAGGTAGTAAGGTGGTGTATGATCGTGCACATTCCGCAATGGCGGAAATCACTGCAGGAATGGTAGACTGGGAAGCTGTATTCGAAGGAGCCTCATGGTTTCACTGGACGGGAATAACACCAGCTATTTCGCAGGGAGCGGCAGACGCTTGCTTGGAAGCTGTCAAGGTAGCGTCGGCAAAGGGAATTACGATTTCTACTGACCTCAATTATCGAGCGAAGCTGTGGAAGTATGGGGGAGATCGAGAAGCAATCATGACAGAGCTCACTGAGCATTGTGACATCATTCTTGGAAATGAAGAAGATGCCGAAATGCACTTTGGCATCAAACCTGAAGGATTGGACATCACCAAACAAGGGCATGAAGTAAAAGCTGAAGCTTTCTTATCGGTGTGCGAGCAGATGACTAAGAAATTCCCAAAAGCGAAGAAAGTAATCACGACCTTGAGGGGGTCAATATCGGCTTCTCATAATACCTGGGCAGGGGTTCTTTATGATGGCACGCAAATGTACGAGTCAACCAAATATCAAATTACGGATATTGTAGATAGAGTGGGGGGAGGTGATTCCTTTATGGGTGGCCTAATTTACGGGTTGCTTCAGTATCCTGACGATGACCAAAATGCATTAGATTTCGCAGTAGCAGCCTCGTGTTTGAAGCATACAATAAAAGGTGATGCAAATCTGGTTACGATTGCGGAAGTTGAAAAGCTGATGGGAGGAGATGCATCTGGTCGAGTGGCTAGATAGTAAGTTAAACCGATTGATTAAAAACCAATTAACCTAATACGTTAGATTATGGCAAGATTTTCAAGAATACATGTCTTCACTCAGATGCAAAAAACAGGGCTCGTTCCCTTGTTTTACCATGCCGATGTTGAGCTGGGGAAAAAGGTACTAAAAGCATGCTATGATGGTGGCGCACGTTTGCTGGAGTTTACCAACAGAGGCGACTATGCACATGAGGCATTTGCTGAGCTAAATAAGTATGCAGAAAAAGAACTTCCTGAGATGATCTTGGGGGTAGGATCTGTAACGGACGCTGGGGCGGCATCTCTCTTCATGCAGCTTGGCGCCAACTTTGTCGTGACGCCAGTCTTGAGAGAGGACATAGCTTTGTCTTGCAATCGAAAGAAAGTCCTTTGGTCTCCAGGTTGTGGCACATTGGGAGAAATTGCCCGAGCAGAAGAGCTGGGATGCGAATTGGTGAAATTGTTTCCAGGAGGCACATATGGACCTGGATTTGTGAAAGCTATCAAGGGGCCACAACCTTGGACTAACATTATGCCCACAGGAGGAGTGTCTCCTGACAGGGATAACTTGAAAGGATGGTTTGATGCAGGTGTAACGTGTGTGGGAATGGGATCGCAGTTGATTTCAAAAGACATCTTGACCAATGAGAATTTTGAGAAATTAACAGTGCTAGTCAAAGCGTCACTCTCAATTATTGAAAAGGTTAGAAGATGAACGTGAATTATTCCGAGAAGCTGTCTTTCCCATTCTTTGATACCAATCCACTTAAAACTCAAATCTTGACACAAGTATTCAATTGGTTTGTTTTGCCTTTGATTAAATCAATAACCTCGGGGCAAGCCGATGAGAATTAGGAGAAAGATTACCTTACTCGATGCAAGCATCGGGGAATAAAACCCACTACTGGGATTAAATCAATATTGGATATGACAATCGCAATTATTGCTCATGATGGAAAAAAACCTGAGATGGTGCAATTTCTTCTGGAAAATAAATCCATCT
>Ga0316208_1002678_pt1 | contig 13984 bp, 13 predicted proteins | sample 3monopyrite_MG_FD_204944 | JGI IMG/M metagenome (GOLD analysis project Ga0316208, IMG submission 204944) | Microbial mat bacterial communities from mineral coupon in-situ incubated in ocean water Damariscotta River, Maine, United States -... | ecosystem: Environmental > Aquatic > Marine >... | reverse complement strand
CTGTCACGACAGTCGAGATTCAGCTCCACCTGATCGATGGGCACACTGTCCAGTCGCCTCTGCTTTGAATAGGCTTTTCGCATCCTTGGCTCCTCGAAGATTGAGTGACGAAATTCCGTTTTGCTGAATTTTTCAAACAACAATACGGTTTTCCCACTCATCTTCGCGGAGCGTTTGATCCACCTACGCCGCGTTTTAATGAACGAATCTATTTCCCGGACACCAACGAGCTATGGCTCGGGCGAAATCGGCGGACCGAATCTCGACGAACCGCTCATCACCGACCGGCCCGACTTCACCGAAGCGTCCTCAACGGTCGGCAAAGGCGTTCTGCAAATCGAATTCGGATACACCTACACGCAAAACCGTGACAACGGCAACGAAACGATTTCGCAGAGCATCGGCGAGCCGTTGTTCCGGTATGGAATTCTGGCTGACTGGCTCGAGTTTCGCTTCGCCGCCTTTCCGACCATTGAAGAACGAAATCCGGCTGGCGGACCGAACAACACAACATCGGGAACCGAAGACCTGTATCTCGGCTTCAAGATCGGACTGACACCGCAGGAAGGCATCCTTCCCGAGATGGCGATTCTGCCGCAAATGACCGTCCCGTCGGGCAGCAGCGCTTTCACCAACAACCAGACACTACCGGGAGTCAACTGGCTCTACTCGTGGGCGCTCAGCGACGAGCTTTCAGTCGCGGGCAGCACGCAGTTCAATCGAGCCGTCAACGACACGGGCGATGCCTACACGGAATGGGCTCAGTCGGCGACGGCAGGGTTCGGCCTGACGGATGAAGCCGGTGGCTACGTTGAGTGGTACGCCTTGTTTCCGCACGGGGCCACGGGCGGCGTGAAACCCGAGCACTACCTCAACGGCGGTTTCACGTACCTGCTTTCGAACGACGTTCAGTTCGACATCCGAGCCGGCTACGGCCTCAACGACGCAGCCGACGACGTCTTCATCGGCAGCGGCTTTTCAGTGCGGTTCCGCTGAGCTCACCGGCGGCGACGTAAAGCATCCTGCTGAGGTACGAGTTGCCGATTTGAGTTTCTATCGAATTTCCGAGCTGGCTGGACGCTCGGCTGAGAAACAACCCGGCTGGTCGTCTCAGGCACGCCATTGACTGTTCGATAGACGCACGGAATGTTGTAAACCGTCACACCATTAAACGACCGGGCTGTTACACCCTTGGGCAAATCGGACAACTGACTTCGATAAACGTTGGGCATCGCTGGATCGTGAGATTCATCGTGGCCGAGGCCGTGATATTCAGGCAGATCAAGGAGGCCTGGTGGAAGCTGCGACGAAATCGGCGAAGCCTGATCGCTACGTGTCGTCGTAAGATTCCACCACTTCGGAAGCACTGTCTGCGGATTTGCTTGTTTCTTCTGCTCTGATTTCAGGTGAGCGACTTCGAGTTCAAGCTCCCTGATCTTTGCTCGAAGCTCTTCGCGAGTGGCGTCTTTCAGTGGATCATTTCTGTCGGATGCCTCGTCAAAAGCAGTGGCGAAGCCTGTTCCTATTGCGCACGCAACAAACAGCGCTAAGGTGCAACGTGCCATAACAAACTCTCCGTTCAACGAGGTCTGAGAATCCGGTGAGCGGCCAGATGGTCGCCGCGTCATGTTCGGTCGCCGGCAGCTTCCGAAGCGTGAGGATACGAAGAATCGCCACGACTCGGAACAGGGAAACCCGAAGCGTGAGCGAGGGATAGGGTCAACAGATTCCTTGATGAATCTGTCCCTCGCTCACGGGTCGGATTTCCAAAGTTAGATTTCTCAATGGCCCGTCTTGACGTGGCCAGAGTTCAGAAGTGCATGCCGGCTCGGACAAAAGCGAGATCGTCCGCATCGAAATTGCCGACACGTGATCGGTACCGGAGTTCGCGATCGAAAACGTAGCCGATCTCCGCAAAGTACGTGATGCCGGAGATGTGCCGCTTTTCCCAGCCGAGATGCACTCGCCAGTTTGAGAATGTGGCAAGGTCTTCCGCTCCACTGGTGCGCTGAACCCGCCATGTTCGGCCAAAGAATCCGCCGCCGATGTAGGACCAGATTTCGCCCTCCTGCTGTTCGGCGACGAAACCGGCTAGCTTCCATTCAGGAAACAGAATCTCAAACTGGAGGTGGTCGTGAGGTTGCCAGATGACTCCGGCAACCGGGTAGAACTCCTGGTTTTCGAGATTCAAATACGCAGCACCCAGAACGATCTGAATGTCGCGGCTGGCTTCGTAGGTAAACAGCGACATTCCGGTGACGCGAAGAGCGTCCAGTTCTTCTTCAATATCGCCATCGCTGTAGATGCCGACCGCAAGCTCCGTCCTCATCCGCCACCGCTCGTCGAGCTGGTGCATCCACGCGACTTCGACCTGCAGATCCACCAGCTCTTTTTCAAGCTTCGTCTTGGCCGTTCCGAGCCCTTTGTGAATTCCAATCGACGGCGTCACCGTGATGCCGCGAAACTTGGCGAGCCCCACCGTCACTCCACCATAGAGCGACGCCAGACCAAACTTGTCGGACCCGCTGCCGTCGATCGCCAGGTCAGCGTGCCAGTGTTCCAAGCGCAGCCAGCTTCTGTCGTGCGGCGCAGTTCGAGCGGGATCGCGAGGAATGTCGCTGCGAGTTGCTCGGCCAGCGTATTCTTCGATCAAGTCGATCCAGTCGAGTTCTCCGTCGCGGTTTCCGGCGTCGAACAATGCCGGGTCTGTTCGCGGCAAGGGAATGAGAGGATTGGCTTCGGGCAGCGTCGGCCACTGAAAACCGTGACCGCCGTCCGGGATCTCAATTCCACCGTCAAACTGAACCGGCCCGCCGTTCTGATGCAGATCGTTGTGCTGAAACGGGTCGATAATTGACGGAGGAATCAGTGGGTTCTGCGGCGGCGCCGGCAAAGCAGGCGTCACGACATCCGGTCGTAGCATTGGTCCCGGCAGGGGAGTCGTCTGCTGGTGCATGCGACCGGGCAGTGTTCGAGCCGTGTCAGCTCGATGAGTCGACGGCGTACCCGGCAAATGAGGCGGAGCAGTGATTGGCACCGGAACTTCCGGTGTCCCGTCGGCAATCCGCAGAGCCAGTCCGGTCCCGTTCGAGTTTGCCAGAGAAGTCATCCGCAGCGGCAACCCAGTGATCGAGTCCAGCGGCTCTCCCAATCCGACCGGCGCCCCACTTTGCCGCAGAGATTGTTGTGCCGGAGTTACGTGCAGATTCGTCGGAGCCGGAGTTTCCCAAGGCGCAATAAGCCCGTACCCGTCGCGAGTCTGCTGCGCAACACATCGAGGCGCAGACTCAGACAGAACAAGAGCGCACAGGCAAGTTAAAAGTAGGGGAAATCTCACCAGAAATGGTGCCACAGGAGGGCATGACGTGCGGAATCGAGGATCGACCCCAACGGAAGGGAGCGGTGAGATAGCGGTTTTCAGGAAATCCGGTCAAGACCAGTTGAGCCTGTTGCCTGAGTATGAAGCGGCTGTGATTTTTTCAATCGGAATGACAGTAGGCCTACCTCAAAACTCACAGCGCTCGAAGCGCGATGGCAACTGCCAGATTCCCGGGCGGGTCCCGCAGACGTAGTCGTCTCGAAAGGGCGAATCGACCGTGAAGGACGGCGAACTCTGGCCAACAGACTGTAGACCTCATACTCTGAAACATTTCCAGTAGAGCGATGCTGCCCACTCTGCTCCCCCCATGAGAAATTCCAGCCGAGGAACGTTCCAATGCCGCGTTTGATTGCCGCTGTGATTCTGATTTCGAATTCGCTTTCCTTGATGACAGCCCAGGCAGAAGACATTGCTCGTCGGATCCCGCTGAACCCGATCAAGTTCGAATCGACGGACTGGCCCTGGTGGCGGGGCGCTGAACGCCAAGGTCACGCCGCCGCCGATCAGACGCCGCCTCTTTCGTGGGACGCTGAGAAGAACGTCGTCTGGAAAGCTCCCGTTCCTGGTCGAGGGCACGGGTCGCCGATCGTCGTTGGGAATCGAGTCTTCCTGGCCACCGCCGCTGTCGACACTCACGTTCAATCGGTCATCTGCTACGATCGAAACCACGGCAAGCAAGTCTGGAAGACGGATCTGCACACGAGCGTCCCACCGAAGAAGATGAATAAGAAAGCGACGATGGCTTCATCGAGCCCGGCCTGTGACGGAGAACGCGTCTTCATCAACTTTCTGCACGACGGAGCCGTCTACACAACGGCGTTGAGCCTCGACGGAAATCAAATTTGGCAGACGAAGATTACCGATTACCAGATTCATCAGGGTTACGGATCGTCGCCCGCTCTTTACGGCAAACTGGTGATCGTTTCTGCGGACAACAAACTCGGTGGAAAAGTCGCTGCGCTGGATCGACAGAATGGAAAGATTGTGTGGCAACACAGTCGGCCAAAGGATCCCAACTATCCGTCGCCGATCATTCTGCATGCGGCCGGGCGTGATCAGGTATTTATGACCGGTTTGAATCTGATTTCGAGTTTTGATCCGACGACCGGAGAAAAGTTGTGGGAACATCCCGGTGCGACCACCGAATGCGTGACGTCGACCGTCACCGACGGAAACCTGGTGTTCACAACCGGTGGTTATCCGAAAGACCACATCGCTGCGTTCAAAGCTGATGGCTCGCAGAAAGAACCCGTCTGGGAAAACAAAACCCGCGCGTATGTCCCATCGATGCTGATCAGCAAGGGACACCTCTATGCCGTCCTCGACGCAGGCATCGCGATGTGCTGGAAAGTCGACACCGGAGAAGAACTCTGGAAGAAACGGCTCGGTGGCAAGTTCACATCGTCGCCGGTTCTGGTGGGCGAGAACATTTTCGTCACCAGCGAAGACGGCAAGACTCACATCTTCAAAGCCTCGCCGGACGGGTTTGAATCAGTTGGCGAAAACGAACTTGGCGATGAAGTCTTCGCAACACCGGTCATCTGCGGAAACCGCATCTACACTCGAGTCGCCCACCGAAAAGGCTACAACCGCCAGGAGATGCTCTACTGCCTCGGCAAGTAAAGCCGTAGGTCAGGTTTTGCCTGACGAAGTAACCACACGACCAACGAATGAGAACCACGGAAGACACGGAATTGCACGGAAACTGTCCCATTCGGTGGAGCAAAATTTCTTCCGTGTAATTCGGTGTCTTCCGTGGTCACTTTTCCTGCATGGCCAGACCCGTGCTTGACACCGCGCACCGCGTCTAACAAGCTCCCGGCACCTCGCGATCGTGAGGTGTTCTGTCTTGAGTGGCGGCGACGCAGGCTCATCACGCTGGCAGAATTCTTTACTTGCTTCGACACTCTCAGAGCCTGCCGCAGACACACGGAAAGATTTTCATTATGGCCAGAGCATCCGCCCGACACATTCTCGTCGCCGACGAAGAAACCTGCCTGAAACTCAAAACCGATATCGAAGGCGGAACTGACTTCGCCGACGTCGCCAAAGAGCACTCAACCTGCCCGTCAGGACGAAGCGGCGGCGACCTGGGTGAATTCGGACCGGGTCAGATGGTGAAGGAATTCGACACGGTCGTCTTCAATGAAGCGCTGAACACCGTACACGGACCGGTTCAGACACAGTTCGGCTACCACCTGCTGGAAATCACCAGCCGGTCGGAATAGAGCGAACTCCGTACAGATCAAAAGCCATTGTCACAGACTGGTTCTGCGGCAATGGATTTTTTCGTTTTCGGCCACGCGCTCTGGCCAGTGATTTTCCGAATGGGTGATTCCCTTCCGACCAGGAAAACTGTAGCGATTTTCTGATGTCTGACGGTTGTGATGACGAAAATGAGTACGGTGCCGTTCCGCTCGCTGAGCACGTTGTCACTCAACTCGTAGCCTGTAATGACATCATGAAACATACTTCCGGAAATATGGACAAATCGACCCGCGCAGACGCCACTCAGAGTCCTCTGGTGTTTGAGATTACGCGAGGCCGTACAGAATCTCCTCTTCGCCCGGTCAGTCGTGATCGGTTCCTGATCGGAGCCGGCGAACGTTGCGACCTGCGGCTGGGAGGCGAGGGAATTCCAGCGGTCCACAGCGTCGTCCACATCGATGGTGAGGCTATCTGGCTGGAAACTCTGGCAGACTCACCCGAGGTTCGAGTGAATGGTCGATTGACTCGGTCAGCGGCTCTGGAGCCCGGCGACGATCTGGAAATCGGATCTTTCAGCCTGACACTGCATCGAACGAAGTCAGCAGATTCAGTTAAGACGCCAAGGATTTTTGGTGCGTCCGTCTCTGAGATTCTGACCGAAGAAGAATTGTCCACCCCGCTGGAAGACGTGGAAGAGCTGACCGCTCGGCAGCTGGTCGATCTGATTGATCAGGAAGAAGCGCTCATTGAGGAATTCGAAGCTCGTCGGCGAATGGGTGCCGAGGCGTTGATGGAAGTCGTCAAACAGCGATTCGGCGACGCAGATGCCGAGGACGAATCGGCAACGGAAAAATCCGCGACTCCCGGGGAGCTGCTGCACGAGCTGCAGGCAGCGATCATCTCGCTCAACGAGTTCGCTCAGGAGTTCGACCAGCGAACCGAACGGCTCAGCCAACCGGAAACGCAGCGTGTCGCGAATTCGTTGCTGGACTTCCAGCAGCAGATCGTCAGCCGCCTGGACGGCGTGCTCGAGAAGATCGCCCAGATCGACCAGGCCGAACGCCAGCAGGCTCCTCGCCGCGACGTTGCGTAGTGCATGCACATTGGACTTTGCATGTCACCTCTCCCCCGTGGGGGAGAGGTCGCGGTCTCAGCCGCGGGTGAGGGGTGTTGTGTCTGGTTCTTACTCGAATGGCGGTACATTCTGAAACGGAAACCCTCACCCGGCCCTGAGAGGCCGACCTCTCCCGCAAGCGGGAGAGGTGGATAACCCCTAAGCTAAGGCGGGTACCCAGTCTTTCGTGCATTCTGGTTTTCCGCCTACGCGGGAATGACGAGGTTCTTAGCCCCGAAACATCCGCTATTGAGGCGTTTTGCGAGTCCTGAGACACTCCGCCGCACTTTGCGAGGTGGTTGTGTCACCCCGTGCTCCAGCCAATTGTCTCGGACAGGGAAGTCCTGCTTGATGTGGATTTGTCGTCGGCCTGATTTTGCGATCGTGCTGGTCGCTGCGCTCGCGCTCTGCGGGTTCGGTGGCTGTGTCGGTCCGCAAATTTCGGCGACGCCTCAGCACATGCAGAACCCCGTCTTCGTGCCGGCTTCTGACTACGACGTGGTCTGGGAAAGCGCCGTTGACGTCATGCACTCGCTGCAGTTGCCGATTCAGCGCGAAAGCAAACTCGATGGCATCATCGAGACGGACTACAAAGTCGGAGCCGGGCTACTGGAACCCTGGCACCAGGATGCCGTGACCTTTTCCGACCGGCTGGAAGGCTCGTTCCAGTCCATCCGCCGCAGAGCCGTCATGTCGATCACTCCGGCTCAGGGAGGATTTCTGGTCGGCGTCGAAGTGGTGAAGGAACTCGAAAACCCTGACAAGCTGATCATCAACTCGCCCGGCCACTCGACGTTCCAGGAGAACACGCCGCTACAGCGCGACCTGAACGTCGTCATCGGCCCGGCCACTCCCGACGGCTGGATCCCCCAGGGTCGCGACCCCGGCCTCGAACAATCAATCCTCGCCCGCCTGCAAGCTCCCGGCACGTATTAGCCGCTGAGTCGAACCTGCATTCGCAGCAAACTCTCGGCGAGTTGAGCCGCCAGTAGTCGTTCAATGTAGGTTATGACAAGCACCGCGCCGGCATAACTTTCTCCTGGCTGATGGTACGCCGGCGCTGCGCTTGTCATACCCTACTCTGGATGACTTCCCAGGCTTCGTCCCGCCAGGCATCGGCTCTGGGATGAAAGAAGTCGGACATCGAGCACGTAAATACTCGCAGCGGTTTTCCTGATTGCCTGGGTGCTCAAGGCACGGAGGGGATTTGGCGGTTTCGATTGTTTGCTAATGCCGACGGGAAGTAGTCTCATGACACAGATGTGATTTTGAGTTTATCGCATGATCGGTTCGACAGAACGGTTCAGCGGAAAACGACGCTTTGACAAGGCATCACTAACCTTAACTGAAAGTCTTTCGATGAACCGTTCAGTCCTTCGCGCCGCAACGAGTCTGTTCCTGCTTTTCGGTATTCTGTCGTCATCCGCCTGGAGTCATTACCTGTGGGTCGTACTTGACAAAAAGACCGGACAGCACGGCACGGTCAACGTCTATTATGAAGGCGGACCTGGACCCGGCGACGGGCAGTATCTCGATCGATTTATCAAGAGCGGCAAGACCTGGATTCGCACTCTTGATGCAGACAGTCCTGCGGGATTGAAGATGAAAGAAACGAAGTCACCTGGCAAACGCTGGCTGTCGGCTCCTCTCACTTCGGGCGGGCCGCGGAGTATCGAGAGCTACGGCAAATTTGGCGTGTATCGCTACGGCAAGACTGATGTGCTGCTGCATTATTACGCAAAGCACTTCGACGTCAGCTCGCTGGACGAACTGATGAAGCTGGGGCGAGCAGAACAACTCCACCTGGACATTGTCCCGCAACTCGTCGATGACGGATCTGGGTTTCAAGTTCTTTGGAAAGGCAAGCCCGTCGCTGGGCGACCGGTCGCTGTACGTGGACCAGGCGGATTCAACGCGAAACTGACGACAGACGAAATGGGCCACGTCCTGTTCGAACCGAAGGGCAAAGGTCGCTACACCTTACGGACGAGTGTCGAGGAAAAAGAAACCGGCACCGACGACGGCGAAGAATTTCAATTGATCCGCCACCACGGAACCGTCCTGATCAATCTGCCTGTCCAAAAGAAATGAAACGGTCGCACATCTGAATCGTCGGCATCGCTTGTTTGAGTTTCCCGTCCATAACGGGGTGGCTGTATTTGCTTGCAAACAGGGTCGTGAAACGACAAGAGCCTCTTTGAATCGGGTTGCCACTCAAACTGCAGCAGACCTCTTGTGCTCCGCACACAGGTTGGCAAGCAACCTGTGCCACCCCGCCAGATCCACATAACCAAGCTTCAACCTTGCAGATATGACAGGACGTACACATCATAGCCAGTTGTGAGAATGAGGGATTCTTAAACGGTTGTAAAACTTGCAATTCCTGTCCGGTATATGCAACATCTGCATTGCAAGAGAGTTGCGCCGAGCGGCCAAAGACTTCGGGAACCTTTAAGACATGGCGCGACTCATAGGAGCGATGGATGCTCTTGACCCAAGTGATCCAACCGGGCGAAAAACCCGGAAAGTTGGTTTGGAACAGGGTCAATTGGATCAACTTCAACACCGCGACGGATCGACGAGAGATGGTGCGAGGTTCAAGAGGCTGCTTCTCGCGAAAGAAGTACTCCAGAAACCAACAGCGATCTTCAAAGATCTCTGTCGGCCGGATCAGGATGATGGTGTCTGCTATGTCGGGCGACCAAACCGGGATTATCCAGCGTTCGATATCGAAGTTCCGGCCCCGCCGGGGATGGTTTTCTGTGTCTTTGTAGCAAAGTCAGGGAAGATTACTGCGTGGCGGTGGGAACCAGCGGATGGAGCTCGTTCAGATTTTCCTGAACGGTACGAAGAAAGATTTGGGAATCAAATATGGCCGAAATAGATTTCGACACACTCATGAATTTCGCTACTGAAGGCAAGTTTGAGCCGTATGCCTATTACGGTTGCGAAGAGGATGCGCTGACGTTTTATTTCAACCCAGCCGCTGACTATGCCCGGCGAATAAACTCTCGCGTGACAGTCTTCTTGTCGTTGGAAACCAATGAACTCGTTGGCTGCCAAATCAAGAGCGTCCGCCATGTGTTGGAGGATATAGGCTGGTTTGACGTGGCCATAAAAACCGGCAAGGTTCGGTTAGATCTGCTGTTTGTCGCTTGTCATGCCGACTTCGATGACCCAGACGCCCGGCCCATCTATCGTCAAATTGGCCAACGCGTCAAAGATGCTGGTATCGAAGTAGATGTGCCCGGCTTGGTGATGTCGTAAGAAACCTCCCAAGATATACAAGAAAAGCCTCGGCCAGTTGGTCGGGGCTTTTTTGTTTGACAGTCAACTCGCCACGGCCTCATGAACTGGACATGTGACCTCAGCTTCGTCGCGAGTCAGCACGGCCCTCCTACGGAACCGTTCGTTTCTTAGATGTACTCGTTGATCAGGTTTTCGATCAGTTCCTGGCGGCCGCTGCCGCTGGGGTCGGCTTCGCCCTTTGCGAGCATGTAGGTTTCCAGGTCGGCGAAGTTGACTTCTCCGGCTTCGATCTTTGCTCCGATGCCGCTGTCCCAACTGCTGTAGCGGTTGGTGACGATTTCGGCCAGGCGGCCTTCTTCGATGATCGTCGCGGCGATTTTGGCTCCGCGAGCGAACGCGTCCATGCCGCCGATGTGGGCGTAGAAGAGGTCGATCGGTTCGAAGCTTTCTCGACGGACTTTCGCGTCGAAGTTGATGCCGCCGGGTGCCAGGCCGCCCTGCTTCAGGATGACCAGCATGCACTGCGTGGTCAGGTAGATGTCGGTCGGGAACTGGTCGGTGTCCCAGCCCAGCAGCAGGTCGCCGGTGTTGGCGTCGATGCTGCCCAGGTAGCCCTGCATCGATGAGTACTCCAGCTCGTGCATCATCGTGTGGCCGGCCAGCGTGGCGTGGTTGGTTTCGATGTTCAGTTTCACGACGTCTTCCAGACCGTTCGAACGGATGAAGTTCAGACAGGCGGCGGCGTCGAAGTCGTACTGATGCTTGGTCGGCTCTTTCGGTTTTGGTTCGAAGAGGAATTGACCGGTGAAACCGATCGACTTCGCATGGTCATTGGCCATGTGCATGAAGCTGCCGAGGTGGTCGAGTTCGCGTTTCATGTCGGTGTTGAAGAGGTTGTGGTAACCCTCGCGACCGCCCCAGAAAACGTAGTTCTCGCCGCCAAGTTCGTGCGTGATTTCAATCGCCTTCTTCACCTGAGCGGCTCCGAAAGCAAACACGTCGGCGTTGCAGCTGGTGGCCGCTCCGTGCATGAACCGCGGGTTGGAGAACATGTTCGCCGTGCCCCACAGCAGCTTGATGCCGGTTCGCTCCTGCTCGGCCTTCAGCTTGGCGGCGACTCGGTCCAGGATTTCGTTGGTCTCTTTAAGGCTGGAACCTTCCGGAGCGACGTCGCGATCGTGGAAGCAGTAAAACGGAGCGCCAAGTTTTTCGATGAATTCAAAGGCAACGTCGACTCGCTTCAAAGCCATGTCGACCGAGTCGGTTCCGTCTTCCCACGGACGATCCATGGTCGGAGCACCAAACGGGTCGACTCCTGTGCCTCGGAACGTGTGCCAGTAACAGACGCTGAACCGCAGCAGCTCTTCCATCGACTTTCCGTAGAGCGTTTCGGAAGCGTTGTAATATTTGTAGGCCAGAGGGTTTCTGCTGTCCGGGCCTTCAAATTCGATCTTCGAAACTTCTGGGAAGTACGACATAGTGGAGACTCTTTTGTGGTTTGGAGTGTGAGATTCGTTGTTCGTACAGAGCGTGCTGGAAAACATAACCCGAAGCGTGAGCGAGGCCATTCCGGACCTCGGCGATTAAGGTTCTCGCTCACGCTTCTTGAAGTTGCACAGTTTTGAGTCGCGAAGCGACGGCAGCACATAGCTGCGGGCGTAAGCCCGCAGAATAAAGTGATACAGGAACCTTAGCCGCGAAGCGGCGACAGCAATCATCGCTGCTGCCGCCGCTTCGCGGCTCACATGTTCATTCTAATCGTGTTCCGTGGGCTGACGCCCACGGCTATGTGCTGTCGCCGCTACGCGGCTAGAAGTGCACAACTTCAAAACTCACGCTTCGGTTTGGGATTTCAGCATTTCGTCACGGGCATCAATAAAGTGAAACGAACAGAGGGTGCACCGGCGGTTGAGACCGATTTATCCCGACTGGGATGATGGGTCCCGATCCGTCGAAGCACCCTCCGAGCGGCACAGCGTACCGGGGTAAATCTCGATTTTGAAGGAAACCGGCGGCGAGCCACAGCTTAGTACCGGTCCCACGAATTAAGGATTGGATGTTGTGTCGTTGCCGACGCTGCCAGCGTCGGTCCGAAGCTGGCAGCTTCGGCATCGAAGGACTCGTATGGGAACGCAACGGCCCCGTGCCCTACATTGTTCAGCTCCGCCGGAACGAGTTGTTTCGGGTCAGCGTTGCTCGGTCTAAAACAGCGACAGAAACAAGCCTGTGTACGAATTCGGAAGAAACGGAAAGGCGAACGTCGCGATTGGAGCTGCCGTGGCAGTTGTCGCGGCAGCCGCGGGGTTGCTCGTTTTTCTCAGCCCAAATCGTTCGGAGACGCCAGTTGAACCGGCTCGAGTCCTCGACTCAGACGCTGAGGTTCTGACGAAGCTCTCGTTTTCCAAGGACGGGGCTGCTTTGGCTTCCGCATCGGCCAACGGAAAAGTGATCGTCTGGCGGCTGCCGGGTCGGCGTCTGACGACGGTCGGGACAGCAACCGATAGCCCGGCCACGATGCTGAACTGGTCGCCGGATGGGTTGCTGCTGTGCGGTGACAGCTCGGGGCTGCTGCGAGCGTGGCAGCAGGCGGATCTCAAGGAATCAACGGTCGACAGCCCGCGAGTCGCCATTACCGCCTGCGTCTTTCGGCAGAAGCTGGCTGACAAGCAAATGCTGCTGGGGCTGAGCGACGGACGAATCGTCAGGATCGAGCCGTCGGGAACTACCTTGCGAGAATCCGGTCACCGAGGCGTCAAAGCAATGCTGATCAGCGCCGATCAGTCGACGCTGGTTTCGTCCGGGAGCGAAGGAAAGCTCATCTGGTACGACGTTAAGGAGGACGACATCGTCGGCACGGTTTCCGAACACGAGACGGAAGTCGCGGCGCTGGCGTGGTCGCCCGACGGGACGCGACTGGTTTCGGCAGACTGGAATGGTGAGCTGCGGATCTGGGACGCAAAGAAGCAGAAACTGGTCGCCGAAGCGAAGCAGCCGGACGCGGTTTCGGCTCTGGCCTGGGTCGACGATCGAATCGTGACCGGAAGCTGGGACGGGCGAATTCGCGTCTGGGATGTTGAGTCGAACCAGCTCGAACTGGCATTTTCAATCTACACCGGGCAGCCGATCCACGACCTGGTCGTTGAATCGTCGGGCGAAACCGCGTTCACGGTCTCAGGTGACGGGAACGTTCGCGAGTGGAAGTTGAGTTCGACGATCACCGCTGAATGATGACTCTTTCAAGATTGATAACCACGGAAAGCACGGAATTACACGGAAAGAAAACAGAATGAGACATCTTCCGTGTAATTCCGTGCCTTCCGTGGTCATCTCTTTCCGAGAAATCAGTTTGCTGTTCAGCCTGTTGTTATTGCCTCGCCAATCGATTGAAATGGTAAAACTTTGCGTGTGCTGACTTCGGTTTGCGATCTTTTGAGTATCGATCTGTGGAAGCAACCACTTACACCTGCCGCATCGTCGTGACGACCGGCCCTGATCGGGGCAAGGTCTTCGAGATCGACGAAGAGCTGATTCACATCGGCCGGGCGGATGAGAATCAGATCGTGCTGGACGATCCGTCGCTGCCGGATCATCAGGCCAGCATTCTGCGAAAGAATGGTCGCTTCGCGATCTTCCGACCGACCGACGCCGAAGTGCAGGTTGACGGTGCCGACATCCCGGCGGAGAAATGGGTGTGGCTGCCCAACGACGTGCGACTGCGGTTTGGTCGTCGAACATCGTGCCAGTTGACGTACGAAATGTCGCTCGACGATGAGCCGACGTCTTCGTCGAAAACCGCCGCCCCGAAAGGTCCGACGAAAGTGCGTCCTTCTGCGGTGCCTGAAGCGGGAACTGTATCAACGAAATCGGAAACAGATTCCGGCGAAGCAGGTAACGACGACGGAGCGGAGAAGTCGTTCGATCAACCATCGGAAGGAGCGTCTGCCGCTGAGGGTGTCCGGAAAAAGAAAAGTAAGAAGAAAGGCAAGTCCGCCAAACGCCAGAAGAATGTGGCGAGGTTTATCACCGACCAGGGC
>Ga0316208_1002677_pt1 | contig 13986 bp, 12 predicted proteins | sample 3monopyrite_MG_FD_204944 | JGI IMG/M metagenome (GOLD analysis project Ga0316208, IMG submission 204944) | Microbial mat bacterial communities from mineral coupon in-situ incubated in ocean water Damariscotta River, Maine, United States -... | ecosystem: Environmental > Aquatic > Marine >... | reverse complement strand
GGCCATGAATAAAACCTTCGTTCTTGAGGGGAGGAGTTGGATGGGATTCTATGCCTCAATTTGTCGATGCCCACCCCCGTTGACTGGGCCTCAAATCGACTCCCCTCCTATGCTCTAGGTCCCTTCCAACAACCGTTTTCCGAGGAGCACAGCATGACCACCCCCAACATTGACCACAACATCAAAACCATCGGCATCATCGGTTCAGGACAGATGGGCGGGGGGATTGCCCAGATCGGGGCCGTCAATGGGTTTGATACTGTTGTGTATGACCTCTCGGATGCCGCGCTCGAAAAATGCAAGGCGTTGCACAGCAAACTCCTCGCACGGGCCGTCCAGAAGGAACGCATGACCCAAGCCGAGGCGGACGCGGCGCTCGGGCGGATCACTTATGCCAGCAGCATCGATGCGCTTAACCCATCGGACATCGTCATCGAGGCGGTTGTTGAGAATGTTGATGTGAAGAAAAAAATCTTCGCTGATCTGGCGACCCGGTTTACAGGGAACCAGATTCTTGCGACCAATACCTCGTCGATCTCGATCACGGACATTGCGACCTCTGTGGGAGACGCTGCGGATCGGTTTATCGGGATGCACTTTTTCAACCCGGTGCCGGTGATGAAACTTGTTGAGGTTATCAACGGGCTGGCAACAAGCCAAGAGACGACCGACCGGGTTCTTGCTCTTTCATCGGCAATGGGCAAGGTTGCCGTCCCGGCCAATGACCGGGCGGGGTTTGTGTCCAACCGGATATTGATGCCGATGATCAACGAGGCGTTTTATGCGTGGATGGAAGGCGTTGCCGAGCCCGAGCATATTGATGAGATCATGAAACTGGGGATGGCACATCCGATGGGACCGCTGCGTTTGGCGGACTTTATTGGGCTTGATACTTGTCAGCACATCATGGAGGTCATGGCAGAGGGTTTGAACAATCCGCGGTACTTGGCGTGTCCAATGCTCAAGCAACTCGTCACCGCTGGGCGACTGGGCGACAAAACCGGCCGCGGCGTATTCGACTACTCTAAATAAACGAGTCCGAAATCCGTATTTTGTTTTCTTTGATGCGCTGTTGAACTTGCCTCTGGATCGAGTATGGTGTCTCCATGCCCACCCGTCAACAAATCCAAAAACTTCTCACACTCGAACCCAACGACCCGTTCATGCTCTACGCGCTGGCGATTGACCACGCCAAGGAAGGCGAGCATGAATCTGCGGTTGAATTCTTCAATAAAACCATCGCTGCCGACCCTGATTATGTCTACGCCTACTACCACCAAGCCCGCTCCTTTGAATCGCTCGATCGCACCGAGAAAGCCAAATCGACCCTTGATACAGGGCTTGAGGCCGCCAAACGGGTCAATGACGCCAAAGGCATCAGCGAGATCACTTCGTACCGTACAATGCTCTCATGAGCCCCACGGACTCCAAGAGAAATTACCGCACCAGAAAGCCATTGCCGAGCGAGATTCCCACCGACGGATCGGCGGTGATTACTTCGCTCCGCCCTTGCTCTGACCAACCCGACCAGTTGACGGTTCGTGTCAATCGCTGCCTCATGGGTCGCATCAGTTTTACGACCAAAGCCAAGCACAGTCTGGCGATCGACGAGCCGTGGACCGAGGAGCTCAGCGAAGCACTCCATACCGAACTCACGCGGTCGCGTGCGTACTTGTCGGCCGCGCGGATGCTCGGTGCAAGGGCCAAATCTGCGTTTGAACTCAAACAATCACTTCGCCGCAAGGGCAATGATCCCGAGGCCATCGACTGGGCGATCACCCGGCTCTTGGAACTTGGTTTGCTCAACGACACGCAGTACGCCGAGATGGCCGCCCGATCGATCATCCGGAGCAAACCCGCCGGGCGACGGTTCATCGAAGCCAAACTGCGAACCAAGGGCATCGACCGGCAGATCATCACCGAGACACTCGATGAGCAACTCGAGGGAAGTGACCCGTACGCAGCTGCTCTCAAACTCGCCGAACGGTACAGCCGGTCGCTCACGCGGACATTGGAGCCGGATGTTCGGCGGCGTCGGCTGGCCGGTCGGCTGGCGCGTCGTGGGTTTGAGTTTGATGTGGTCCGAAAGGTCATCGAAACCATTGAAGTTCAGATCGAGAACCAGATTGAAAACCAGTTGGAATCCGAAAACGAATAAACGCCCGGAGTTGAAACTCCGAGCGTCCAATCAATGACCCCAGCGGGATTTGAACCCGCGTTCCCAGGATGAGAACCTGGTGTCCTAACCAGGCTAGACGATGGGGCCAACGCACCGGCCTCTGCCAGCGATTCGGGGGGGAATCAAGCTGACAAAAGCCGGCAGGGATTGTAGCCCAAAGCCCCTCTCTTGGCATTGATGCCCTAAGAATCTGCTGTGAAACCATCAATCACCATCCAACGCGACCATCAGACGGTGCCTCTTGAAGGCGCGTCAGAGGCCAATCTGTTCTTTGGCGGCTCTTTCGATCCGCCTCATTTGGGGCACTCGATCTTGCCCGCGATGGTCGCCGACCAGCTCGAACAACAGATGGGGCTAGCCCGGGGCGCATGCAGGTTGGTCTATGTACCCACAGCCCGATCGCCTCACAAAGAACACCCCCCCACCGCCGATCAACACCGGATAGAAATGCTCAAGATCGGGCTGAAGAATGTCGATCGTGATTGGACCATCTGGACCCAAGAACTCTGCGACGCTCCGCTCAATGCAGACCAGCCGAGCTACTGGGTCGATACCTGGGGCATTGCCAATGCGTTGTTGCCCAATTCAACGAATCGGTTCCTCATCGGGGCCGACCAAGCACTCTCGATGCACCGCTGGCATCGGTATAGGGAGTTCTGGAAGGACGCTGTGGTGATGATGCGCAACGGGTTCGGTGATGTCGACGGGTTGAGCGAAGCGTTGGACGGCTCGGGTGTATGGTCAGCCGAGGACCTCGAACATTGGCGGTCGTGTTGTGTTGAAATCAAAACGCTCCCGTGGTCATCATCTGCGATTCGCCAACAACTCTCCGAGATGAGTCACCACAAAAACACCCGGATCGAAGGTCTCGATCCGGGTGTTCAATCGTATATTTTGGAGCATGTGCTCTATCGCTGAGCGATCAATCAAGCGGTACAAGCACCGGCGGCCTTGACCGAGTCCTTGAGGGCTTGGGCTTTGTCGGTTTTCTCCCAAGTGAAGAACGATTGCCCGTTCTTCACGGCAGCCGTCCGCCCGAAGTGACCATGACGCGCCGTCTTGCGGTAAATCGGTTTGCGCAGTCCGAGCGACTCGATGATCCCTCGTGGGGTCAGCGGGAAGACTTCACGCACCGCCGCGGCGATGGCATCTTCGCTCACCTTGTCGGTACCGAAGGTGTCCACATGGACGCTGGTGGGTTCTGCAACACCGATGGCATAGGAAAGCTGGATTTCACATTCATCGGCCAAATCAGCCGCGACGATGTTTTTGGCGATGTAGCGGGCCATGTAGGCCGCCGAGCGGTCGACCTTGGTTGGGTCTTTGCCTGAGAAAGCCCCGCCGCCGTGTCGGCCGCGTCCGCCGTAGGTATCGACGATGATCTTGCGACCGGTGAGCCCGGCGTCGCCGTGGGGGCCGCCGAGTTCAAATCGACCGGTTGGGTTGACATGGATGGTGATTCCGGGGTTCCACCATTCGCCGAGGATCGGCTTGATGATGTGGTCGATGACCTGATTGCGGAGTTCGTCTTGGCGATCGTTCCATGTCTTGTCGTGCTGGGTGGAAATAACGACGGTGTCAACACGGACGGGCTTGCCGCCTTCGTATTCAACCGTCACCTGGCTCTTGGCATCTGGACGCAGCCCTGGGATCACATCATCACGACGAACGCCCGCCTGACGAGCGACGAGCTTGTGGCTGAGCATAATCGGCAATGGCATGAGTTCTTCGGTCTCTTTGCACGCAAAGCCGAACATCATGCCCTGGTCGCCGGCACCTTCTTTATTGACACCCATCGCAATGTCTGGAGACTGCTGATTGATCGAGACCAACACCGCACAGGATTCGGCATCGAATCGCATATCGCCATCGGTGTAGCCGATGTCGCGGATGACCTCGCGGGCGATGCCTGGGATGTCGACATAGGCGGTGGTCGTGACCTCACCAGCGATGATGGCCATGCCCGTCGAAACCATGGTTTCAACAGCGACACGAGAGAATGGGTCTTTTTCGAGCATGGCATCGAGAATGGCGTCGGAAATTTGGTCAGCCACCTTGTCGGGGTGCCCCATGGACACGGATTCAGAGGTAAAGAAATGTGATTCTGACATGTGTGCTCCTCGCAGCTATTCGATCTGATTGACTGAGAGATTGTACGGGCGAGACCTCGATGAATCACTTCCTGCACCCGGCATTTCTCGGTAAAATACACAGTCGCCTCATGGGCATACGATCGTCTATGAATGGTCTTTCGGTGTATGGCTTGATTGGGTGGGTTCTTGCTGGTGTTGGTGTGTGCTTTATCCTCGTTGGGGTCTTTGCTCGGCGGATTGTGATCCGTTCGCAGCCCCATTGCGGAGGTTGTGGGTATCCGCTGTCGGATGTGCCAATGACCAATGGGGTGGTTGTGTGCCCTGAATGCGGGCGAACACCAAAGAATGCGACTGAGTGCTACACAATGCGTCAGAAGCATTGGCCGATCATCGTTGGGCTTGTCCTCTTCGTGGGCTCTCTGGGTGTTCCACAAATCCCGACGATGCGATCTGGGGGCTGGACGGCTGCGCTTCCCATCTCGATACAGATCCCGATGTGGCCGACCGGGGACAACCGGCTCCGGAGCCGGATACACGACTCCTATCTGGACGGCTCATTGAGCCCGTCGCAAACACGGGCACTCCATTCAGAGCTCAGCGAAGTGCTCAGTGATCCAGAAACGCCTCCCAATCTTCTATCAGCACTGATCCCGTACTTTCGAGACGGCACAAAGGGCAAGCCGATCTTCAACGAGGATGATCTCGAAGCCGCCCTGCTCGAAAGTTCAAATCTTGCACGCAGGTCAATCCTGATTTTTTCCAGAAGAGAGGGCATCCCTCAGAGCCAAGGTCTCCGTCACGCGCGGCGCATGGTTGCGATGGATCCAGAAGACCCAATCACCCAATCCAAGGGCATCGAGTGGCTCTTGTCGGCTCCCTCTGATGATTCGGAAGACCGAGACGCAATTGTGACGCTCATCACCGATGAAAGCCGCTACACCACTCGGAATACCCAGCAAGCATTCGGTGAGGCCGACCACTACACGCTTGAGATTACCGCATCACTCCTCGATTCAGACCATGCTCCGACTCGAAGCCGAGCCCTCCGATGCTTTGAGTATTTCCTTCGGCGGAGCCGGAATGAACTGCCGGATGAGATTGCTCTGCGCATCGCCCAAGGCATTGATGATCCTGATCCGTCAGTCCGCCGGATTGCGATTGATATGGTCGATGATCTCCCAGAATCAACAGTTCCCTTCTTCGATCAACGCCTGAGGGCAATCGCTGACCCGGAGGTGCTCGATTTGCTCATTCATAAGATCATCCGCATGGACCCCGATCCGGCTGGACTCACCCCGGCTCTTGCACATATCTCCCGAAACACGGAACTTGAGCTCCCGATCAGACTTCAGGCCGCCGATGCCTACACGCATATAAACCGACGAGCGAGGGTCGAAAAAACATCGGAAAATCTCTGGCCCGCCTACGAAGTTCTCGTCGACTCACTCATTGATGAGGACTACGAACTGACATTCCTGCTTGGTCAAAATCTCACACGATATACCAACAACTGGACAATCACCGCTCTGGCTCGACAGATCATCAGCGAAGGCGTCGCTCCTGAAGAACTCGATCAATGGTTTGCAGATCACCCAGGCATTCTCACCCTCCTCAGAATCTGGGAGTCCTTCGCCATTGAATCTGACACGCCTCAGCTGCCAGTTGAACGCTACCACCACTTACTCCTTGTCGCCAGCAAAGAGCACCGCTATTCAGTCGATCTCGTCACCGAAGCCGCAAGCGATGCCCTTGGGATTCATTTTCCTCTCGACCCGATTCCTGAACCGGATCCATAGTCCAGTGGTGCGACCACCGCCACGCCGCTATCCTCATACAAATGCCCAAATCAACCAAAAAATCGTCTGGTCTGACTTACGAGAGCTCTGGTGTGGATATTGCCGCTGGGGACAAGTTTGTGGGGTCGATTGGGTCGCTGCTTCGACGAACCCATGGGCAGCGGGTGATTGATAATCCGGGTGGGTTTGCCGGGTTGCTTCGGCTTGATTACAACGAGCAGTTGTTCAAGCACAACTACGCCGACCCCGTCTTGGTCGCCTGTGCCGATGGCGTAGGCACCAAAGTCCATCTGGCGATCGAGATGGGCAAGCATGACACGGTGGGGATTGATCTGGTCGCAATGAATGTCAACGATTTGATTGTTCAGGGGGCCGAGCCGTTGCTGTTTTTGGACTACATCGCGGTTCATAAGGTCGAGCAGGACATCCTGCATGATCTTGTGCGTGGGATCTCAGATGGGTGCCTGTTGGCGGGGTGCGCTCTGATTGGGGGGGAGACGGCGGAGATGAATGATCTGTACAAGCCGGGAGATTATGACCTGGCGGGATTTAGTGTGGGGGTTGTGGAACTCAAGCGGGCGACGGATCCGATGCGGGTGGAGCCGGGGGATGAGGTTCTTGGGCTCGCAAGTTCTGGGGTGCATTCCAATGGGTATTCGCTGGTTCGCAAGGTTCTTAAGCACGCCAAACTCAAACTCGACAAGGTGTACCCCGAACTTGATGAGGAGCGAACGCTCGGAGAGGTGCTATTGGAGCCAACGCGGATTTATGCGGATTCGATTGTGAAACTGCTGCGGGCCTACAAGGTGAAGAAGGTGGTGTCAGGAATGGCTCACATTACGGGGGGCGGGCTTGAGGGGAATCTGAATCGGGCGTTGCATGACAAGGTTGATGCGACGATCAAGTCAGGGGCTTGGACGGTGCCTCCGGTGTTTGAGTTTCTTCAAAGACATGGCGGGATCAAGACCTCGGAGATGCGGAAGGTGTTCAACATGGGCATCGGGTATTGCCTGATTGTTCGGCCAACCTTTGCCAAGGCGGTCGCTAAGCGGCTTGAAAAATCTGGCGAAACCGTCCATATCCTCGGCAAAATTACGAAAGGCAAGGGCATCGTCCGGCTCAAATAAACGCCATTGCTCCACACCGTCGAGCACCTTCGCTCGCAAACCACCTGAAAATCGGGTAAACTCCCCAAAGATTGGGTTTGCTACTCGATCGATATTCGTGGTTCTGAACACAGATTTGAAGGAGACGCACAGATGGGAATCATCAAAGAGTTCAAAGATTTCGCGATTAAGGGCAATGTTATGGATATGGCGATCGGCATCATCATTGGTGGTGCGTTCGGGCTGATCATCAAATCAGCGATCGCTGATTTGATTATGCCCTTGGTTGGTATCGCGGGCGATGCCGACTTCACCAATATGTATGTCGGGTTGACTGAAAAAGCTCGCGCTGGAATCGAGGCCTACGCCGCTACCAACGACGGGGTGATGCCATTGGACCAAGCACGCGATCTTGGACCAATATTCGCATGGGGGAACTTTGTGACGGTGTTTATCAACTTCCTGATTCTTGCCTTTGTCATCTTCATGATGGTCAGGATGATGAACAAAGCCAAGGCGAATTTTGAGAAGGAAGAAGAAGCCGCACCACCCAAGGCACCGGCCGCCGACATCGTGCTGCTCGGCGAAATCCGTGATTTGCTGAAAAAGTGATCCCGCTACTGACTGATTGAATCAGCACTCGCCCGAACGGGCGGGTGTTTTTTTATGCTGATTTTCTTCGATCGTAGTCCGCCCAACTTTTACACAACGCGATGAGCTCGGTACGGTTTATCGGTTTGGTGGAGTAATCGTCACATCCAGCGTCGAGGCAGCGTTCTCGATCGCCGCTCATGGCGTGTGCGGTCAGGGCGATGATGGGGATGTGTTGACCCCGCTGTCGAAGGATTCCCGTGGCGGTGTAGCCGTCCATCTCGGGCATCTGCATGTCCATGAGAATGAGATCAAACGCATTCTGTGTGTGTTCAAACTCCTCGTACTTGCAGATCGCAATCTTTCCATTCTCGGCAACCGTGATCTTCGCACCTGCTTTTTTGAGGACATGGGAAATGAGTTTCTGGTTGTCTGGCCCGTCCTCGGCTAAGAGGATTTTGACCCCGTCGAGCGGCTTGGCGTTGGTCGGTTCGGTGGTGATCCGCGTGGTATCGACCTTGCTTGTTGATCCTTGTTCGAGGTGGATCGGGCCATCGTAGCGAACCAACTCTACTTCTGATTCAACACAAGGATCGAGCCAAACGGTGAAGACCGATCCTTTCTGATAGATTGATTCAACGGTGACATCGCCCCCTTGGAGGAGTGCAAGTGATCGGGAGATGCAGAGACCAAGCCCGGTGCCGCCGTGCTTGCGGGTCATTGTTGAGTCGGCTTGTTGGAATGCTTGGAAGAGGTTGGCGATCTGGTCTTGGTTCATACCGATTCCGGTGTCATGGATTTCGATCCAGAGGGGGGCTTTGTCTGCTTTACTGAGTTCGTTGCATCCTACTACGATGTCCACCGAGCCATGCTCTGTGAACTTGATGGCGTTGCCGACGAGGTTGGTCAGGATTTGCCGAGTTCTGAGTGGGTCGATCATCGCATGAATGGGGATGTCGGTCGCATAGCGTAGATTGAGCTGAATCCCCTTCGAATGAGCGCGTACGCGCATGAGTGACATCACTTCCTCAACAAGACCAGCGACACTGGTCTCGATGCGTTCGATGGTCATCTTCCCGGCTTCGACCTTGGAAATATCGAGAATATCGTTGATAATCGAGAGCAGGAAATGCCCGTTGCGTTGGATGGTCTGGACATATTCGTTGTGCTCGTGCTCTGAGACTTCTTCCGTGGAGAGAAGTTCGGTGTAGCCCAGGATCGCGGTCATGGGTGTGCGGATTTCATGGCTCATATTGGCAAGGAAGTCTGTCTTGGAACGGTCTGCTGATCGTGCTTCTTCGACGGCGATCTGGAGTTCTTGGGTCCGTATTTCGACCTTGTCTTGGAGCGAGTTATTGAGTTCGCGGAGTTGGCGGCCTCGGCTCTGAATTGCCTCACGCATTTTCTCAAATGATCGGCCGAGATCACCGATCTCATCGATGCCCAGATCGGGGGTCTGGTGGGAGTAGTCCCCCTTTGAGAGTGTTTCCGATGCCCGGACCAAGAGTGTGAGCCGGAGGAGTTCATTGCGGAGGATGTACGAGCCGATGAGCATGGTTGCCAAACAGATGACCGCACCGATTGTGATCGTTGAAGTAATCTGTTCTCGGCGGGCTTGGTCGATACTTGCCGTCGATCGGCCTAGGACGATGCGTCCAACCGAATCGGACGGGGCTGGGTTGATCGGATCTGACAACATCCCCTGTTCAGTTTGGGATTCAGAATCTGAATCGGGTTCATCCTCAAATCCGAGGTCCATCCCGAGATCCATATCCATGAGTTCGATATTCATCTCATATGTTTGTGCACTATTGAAAGATCTAGATTGGCTTGATTGGCTTTGGGATACTGAATGAACGGCATTGGCGATCAATGCGCCATCTGGATCGAAGACCCCGCATGAAATGAGATCGGCATCGCCATCGAGGACAGATTCAAGCACACGCTGAACCTCGGCAAAGTCGCCTACATTCATCGGGAGCTGGATTGCAAGCGCGATGCTCTCAATCTGCGCCTGCGCGGCCCGGTCATTTTCAGCGGTTGCAAATCGGGTCATTTGCATGATGCTCAGAACAGCCATCGACCCGACACAGACTATGATGATCAGCATCGCACCGAGCATCGCTTTGTGGCTCAGAGTGAGTGAGCGGTATGTGTTGGCAAAGACTCGCTTAGTCATACAGTTCATCCGCTTCATTGATAAGGTTCTTGGGGAGTTTGGTACCGATGCGTTTGGCAACAACCTGATTGAGCGCGATCTGCGGAGTCACAGGTCCAACAACTCGCCCAGCGGCTGTGATCCCGTTCCTCAATGATTCTGATACAATTCTGCCCGCCGATACGCCCTGCTGAGATGGATCAATCCCGATCCCGATCAACGCCCCGGCTTTGACGACTTGAGGCGAGAATGCGAAGACCTTCAGTTTATTCTTCAGTGAGGCGATCAGCAACGCTTTGACGGTGGCCGCGCAGTAGACCTTTGGGTCTGAGATCATCCATACAAAATCAACCCGTTGATCGATCAGTGCATCGACTGCCTTGGCATCGGTCTTGAAATTATCCATGTCGATTTCTTTAAGAACCCATCCGCTTGGAAGCTGACGCCGGGCATTGTCCAGAAGTTCGTTGGATCGCCGGGAACTGGAACGATAGAGCACTCCGATGACTTTGACATTGCCCATCACCCTTTTCATTAGAACGAACTGGTCCGATGGTGAAACTTCAGCGGAAATTCCGGCTGTGTTGGGCCTGCCCTCAAGCCCGAGCGCTCGAGGATTGGAGACCATTGCATAGACCATCGGTACTGATGGATCAAGCTTGCGTCCGATGCCAACCGAGGCCTTGGCACCAACAGTCAGGCAGACATCGCTTGAGGTCAATGCATCGAGGTCAGACTGAACAATTTCGTTGAGTGGCTTGGTGACGATCGTGACGCTTTGAGCTTTGGAGATTGTTTCTCTGGCGTTGGTGGCACATTCTTGGTATTGAGCAGAGTCTGAACTCAGCACAATCAACACCCTTGACTCAGCGAGCAAATCCACACTACTGGCGCACAGGACAACGATCATTGCGATACGCATGACCAAGCATTGTCTGTTGTGTGTTCTGCGGGGTAAATCCACGGCGACTTTCTGCTCGCTTGAGCGTTTGATTAGAACTTGATCTGGACTCTTGCAAAGAGCGATCGGCCTGGGGTTTCAAATGAGTTGAGAAACAGGGTGCCTACGGGGGTGACGACGATATCGGTTTCATCGAGAAGATCGGAGACTCCGAGCATGATCTCGCCTCGGCCATCAAAGACATCCATCGCCCAGGTCAGATCGACACGGTGGCGTTCTGGCCAGTTTCCATCACCAAAGCCGTCGGCCTGACCCTCGCCGGTGTAGCGGTAGTTCATCGAGAGGGTGTGGACTTCATCAAGAACCAGCCGGGCTCGGGCACCGGCGTTGTTTTCTGTTGGGCGGTAGGCACGGATGTTGACATCGGGATCGATGCGTTGTGTAAAGTCGAAGTGGTTGAGCCCGTACCATGCCGAGAGTGTCAGGTTCTCGGTGGTGTGCGAGATTTCGGCTTCAAAGCCATAGGATTTACCATCAAAAGCATTGGCGAGTGTGTTGGCGAGCATCCCTTGTCCGGTGGGATCGGTAATGGTGACCACGCCGACCATATCTTCATACAGATTGAAGAATCCATCAACGCGGACGGTTACTTCTTCTGAGAATCGACCGTAGTAGCCGATTTCTCCGGAGTAGATATGTTCGCTGTCCAGATTGCCCGCCGGATAGAGACTGAAGCCAAAGGTGCCCGGGAGGAACGGCGGCGACGGGAGTGGCGATCTGAAGATTCCCAACTCTCGGATCGACACTTGCTGGGCACGGAACGCTTTGGCGATTGAGAAGCGGAGTGTGTGGTCGCCTTGATCGTCGAGCGATCGGATCCAACTCATGCGGCCCGACCAGTCGGTCTGGGTTCCTGAATACCAATCAATACGGGCCTGGGTTTCTAGTGAGTTCTGATCGTTGATCTGCCAGCGGTCCACAAAGTAGAAACCGGCCCATTGTTCCTCGTCGGAAAGGTCTCTGACCGAACTTGTAAAGTCCTGGCGGTCAAAGTCAAAGAACGAGAACCGGAGCGATGCACCAACCGAAGCCGAATGGTTCTCTGAAGGAGTAAAGGAGTATTGAGCATCTACATTCATATCAGCGGAGTTTTGTCTCCACACCGAGGGGCGGGTGACATCTTCGTAGAGCCCGTAGGCCTGGATCATGAACGATGATTCTGAGTCGATCTCGCGGTCGAGCTTGAAGTTGAATCGGGTGGTCTGGATTTCTTCGTCCATACCCGCTTGGTAGCCGACGAACTCGAAATCACCCCGCTCGATGTCGGCGAAGGAGACCCCGAAGGTCATCTCGGTGCTTGCATCAATGCTGTAGCCGGCTTGCCAATCGATCCGCGTGTTTCGGCCGAAGTCTCTGGATGTGATGGTGTCGTTGTTGATCGCGTCTTCGGAGGTTTCAAGCGAATCATACTGCGCGCTGATTCGCCATCCAAACTTCTCGTCGCCCGCTCCGTACCGGAAGTAGCCCGAGTAATCGCCGAACTCGTTGATGGTTGACGATGAGAGGAAGCCGAGTTGTTCGCGTGGATCTTTGCGGATGACATTGACGACGCCGTTGAATGCGTTTGCGCCCCAGACGGCTCCGCCCGGGCCTCGGACGACTTCGATGCGTTCGATGTCTTCGGGGAGAATTGGGAATCGTTGAAAATCGGCCCCGCCTGCGATCGCGCCACCGATTTGTTGGCCGTCGAGGAGAAAGAGGGTCCGATCGTTGATCTCCCCTCCCATCCCCCGGACGCCGATGGCGTAGCGGTTTCGGTCCAGACGGGTGACATTCATTCCAGGAATGAACTCGAGTGCCTCGGCGATGTTGGTGACGCCGGAGTAATGGATGTCTTTGGCGGTGAAGATTGACACGGCCGCACCGGCTTGGTTCACACGCTGGGTGCTGCGTCCAGCGGTGATGACTACATCGAAGTCTTCAAACATAAGATTGAGAGCCGAGTCGAGTGTGTCGATGTCTTGACCGAGTTCAACTGGTTCGTCGTCGGCAAACAGACTCGGCTCTGGGTGGTCGATTGGCTTGTCGGATGGCTTTGCTTGATCTGAAACCACCGCTTCGGATTGTGCCGTTTGTACCGGTTCAGAATCGGCGAGCGTGTGGGCAGCCAGAGAGCAACTCGTCAAAAAGACAAGTGATTGAATCGACCCTTGGCAGATGTGTATCCGCTGTGCTTGTGTAGATGCATTCATCGTACTTCCTTTGGTTGGACTCGGTTTGTATCGGGCCTTAGGAGTATGGGAATAAGCCGATGTCGGGCTTTTACCAAAGAGTCAAAGGTTGCACACAATGTTGAGAACTCGGGGTTTGGGTAGAACTTCCACTGTGATCTGAATTGCTCACTAGATATCGATTTTGACGAATGAAGCGTCAAATTTTCAACCAAACCACACCATTGGGGGGCATGTGAACTGAATATAGCTGGCCCAATTTTGAACAAATTTTCATAGCCCCCCCCTCTTTGTGGGCCAATTGGGTGCAGAATATCCATTTGTGGACAATTTGATCAGAAATTCAAAATTTGAGATTTGGTCGAGCCCATGTCTGCATCTTGCGAGGTCTAGACTTATGTGCTTCGCCATGCGGCGTTGCAGTCGACGAAGAAGATGCCCGGCTCTCTCACTCGATCTGATAAGACTCACGGGCATTTGGAAGACTGCAATGTTGAACCTGTACGTAGGGAACCTCCCTTACACGATGAACGATCAAGAACTCAATGAACTTTTCTCACAGATTGGCGATGTCCAATCCGCTAAGGTCATGAGCGACCGCGAAACCGGACGCTCCCGTGGCTTTGGCTTTGTAGAAATGGCCGACGCTGACGCTGGCCACCAAGCAATCGAAAAACTCAATGGCCAAGACTGCGACGGGCGTGCGCTCGTTGTCAACGAAGCTCGCCCACGCGAAGAACGCCCACGCAGCGGTGGCGGTGGTGGCTACGGCGGCGGTGGCGGCGGTCGCTCAGGCGGCGGTGGCTACGGTGGTGGTGGCGGCGGTCGCTCAGGCGGCGGTGGTGGCTACGGTGGCGGCGGCGGCGGTCGCTCAGGCGGCGGCGGTGGCGGCAGCTGGTAATCCAGCCCAAGTATTTTCATAGTTCAAAGA
>Ga0316208_1002676_pt1 | contig 13999 bp, 13 predicted proteins | sample 3monopyrite_MG_FD_204944 | JGI IMG/M metagenome (GOLD analysis project Ga0316208, IMG submission 204944) | Microbial mat bacterial communities from mineral coupon in-situ incubated in ocean water Damariscotta River, Maine, United States -... | ecosystem: Environmental > Aquatic > Marine >... | reverse complement strand
CAGGCGGGGTCTGATGCACCGTTGGCCTGGGCAGATGTAATCGTGCCGAGAAACAGGATTGCGAGTTGCCCCGCCAGCGCGTCGGGGTCGGCAGCGCCCGCGTCCTGGGCGAACCCCCTGAGCAACCGTGTAAGAAGTTTGTTGTGCTCGGCGCAGGCGGATCGGACGGGCGCGTCTTGATCTGTGAACTCGCCGGCCGCTCTTGCGAACATGCAGCCCTGAAAATCTGGACGGCGGATCCAATCCCCGGCGATCTCGAACACGGCGATGAGCCGTCCACGCGGATCGGAGGCTCTGCGTTCGATTTCTTGAGTAAACCAGTGTCTCCACTGCTCGTCGGCGCGGCGAATGGCGGCGAACACCAGATCGTCTTTGGAGCCGAAGTGCTTGTAGAGGGTCATCTTGGCGACCCCGGCCCGAGACAGGATGGCATCGATCCCGGTTGCCCTGAATCCCCGTTCCTGAAACAGGGCCATGGCGGCTTCGATGAGTTGTTCACGCTTGGAAACCATCATTATAGTATACCATCTGGTATAATTGATTATGCCACTCAATCGGTCATATGGCTAATTTTTTATTTGAACCATTGAAATAAACAGACCGATCTGTCTATTCTTTCTGAGCAGCCTGCCCGATCCTGGGCCGGCAACGAACACCGGACACGACGTGTCCATGCAACTGGAGGATTTCATCATGCCACGCATCAATCCGATCAACCACGCAGACGCAACTGGCCTCGCCAAGGACCTCCTCGACGCCGTAAAAGCCAAGATGGGCGGCACGCCAAACCTGCTCACTACGATGGCGCACAGCCCGGCCGTGCTGAAATCGTACCTTGAGTTCAGCGGCGCTTTGGGCACCGCGAGCCTCTCGGCGGCGGTTCGCGAGCAGATCTCCCTTGCGGTCGCAAACGCCAACAAGTGCGGCTACTGCGCCTCGGCCCACACAATGATCGGCAAGGGCGCGGGCCTTACCGATGCCCAGACCGTGGCCGCCCAGCGCGGCGAGGCCGACGACCCCAAGGCCCAGGCGGTCGTGACGCTGGCGCTCCAGATCAATGAGAACCGGGGCTGGATCAGTGATGAGCAGCTCAAGGCCGCGACCGATGCGGGCGTGGCCCAGGGCGAGATTCTTGAGACGGTCGCGGTCGTGACGTTCAACCTTCTGACGAATTATCTCAACCACGTGATCGAGACCGAGATCGACTTCCCGAAGGTAGAATTGATCGAGACTGCGACTGCCTAACCTGTTGAGGGCGTGCATCTGGCACACCCAATGGTCGGCAATTCGACGGACGGCGTGCGGCTGCGGAACGATGTTTCACGCACGCCGTCCATTCAACGCAATCGCGTTCCCGAAAAATCGGGAACGCACACGGAGGTATCCCATGGCAGGCAGCAACACACTCGAGTTTACCGAAGCGAACTTTGACACCGAGGTGATGAGCAGCGAACAGCCCGTGCTCGTCGATTTCTGGGCCCCGTGGTGCGCACCCTGCCGTGCGGTGGGTCCCACGGTCGACGCGGTTGCCGATTCATTCGCCGGCAAGGCGAAGGTCGGCAAGGTGAACATCGATGAGCACCCGGCGATCGCCGCCAAGTTCGGCGTGCAGTCGATCCCCACGATCCTTGTCATCAAGGGCGGCGAGATCGCCGACACCTTCGTCGGTATCCGCGACGAAGAGACGCTCGCCGAATCGCTAAACAACGCGGGCGCGGCCACGGCCTAGCCGCCAAGTCGACGTACAAACAAAGCCCGCTGCCGATCAATCGGCAGCGGGCTTTTCTTTATCAATTGCTTTGAACGCTTCGCTCAGCCGCCGCACATACCCTCGGGCATAGGCCGACCGAAAAACTCTTCTTTGACGACCTTCCCGTTCTCGACGGTATAGACGCCGATCTCGTCCATCTGCATCCTCGGCCACGATCCATCCTTGGATTCGCAATCCATCTCATAGCGGACGCAAAACCCGTTCTGGGTCGCGTACGGGCCGTGCGCCTTGCATGAATGCATCGTGACCGTTCCGTGCCATTCCTTGTGCTTTTCTTCGACGGCAGGCCGACCCTCGAGGGTCATCCCATCCCCCTCGATCGAAACGAAATCGTTGTGCCAGTGCTTGTCCCAGAGCGGGCCGTCGCTTTCGGGCCCGGCGTTCACATAATCAACGACGTCCTGTGCCATTTTTGCAATCGGGTCTGCGGCTGTCAGCATGTGCGTTCCTTTCGGGTTATTGGTTGCTGTTTGGTGCTTTAGAATACCCGAAGCAGACCACAAATCCAAGGGCCATGCTCAAAGTTTTTCAAATTACGCCTCGGGTCGATGCCGCATTGAGAACCAGGCTTGCAATCACGAGATTGTCAACGTTGGCGTGGTTTTCCCTTGCTTGAGCGATGCGAGCGTGACTTGCGATTCGAGGTTTGCAACTAGGCCGCTAAGCGATTCGGGCAGCGCGTCACCGCCCGCGGTCGATGGGTCGAAGTTGGCGACCGGCGTCCCCGCGTCCCCGTTTGCGCGCAGCGCCATCGTGATCGGTACCGCACCCAGGAACGGCAGGCCCAATCGTTGCGCCATCTGCTCGGCCCCGCCTCGCCCGAAGATGTCGTAATTCTTGCCGTCGTCGCCAACAAAGAAGCTCATGTTCTCGACCACGCCCAGTACCTCGACGTTGAGCTGCTGGAACATGCGGACCGCGCGCACCGCGTCGTCCTGCGCGACCTTCTGCGGTGTACACACGATCACGGCGCCCGTGAGTTTCAATGTCTGCGCCATCGTCAGCGGCACATCGCCCGTGCCCGGCGGCAAATCAATAATCAGGTAGTCGAGTTCGCCCCAGCGTGTGCGCGTCACGAGTTGGTTGAACGCGCCGTGCGCCATCGGGCCTCGCCAGATCAACGGCTTGTCGGCTTCCACCATCTTGCCCAGCGTGATCGCTTTGATCCCGTGCACCGCGTGCGGCTGGAGCTCGCCTTCGTGCACGACTTGCTCTAAGGCATCGAGCCCGAGCAGCGTCGGGAGCGACGGGCCGTAGATATCGCCGTCGAGCAGGCCAACGGCGTAGCCCGCGCGAGCCAGGCCGATGGCGAGATTGACTGCAACGGTGGATTTTCCGACGCCGCCCTTACCCGCACCAACCGCGATTATGTGCTTGACGTTGGGCAGCGCGTTCCCGCCCGCGCCGGGGTCTGGATTTGGTGCGGATGTCTTGGCAGCCGGCTTGGGCTCGGCCGACGCGCCGCCGACGCGGAAGACATCGTTGCCTTGCTGATCGACAAACTGAAACTCGAGCCCGGCCACCTTCGCACCGTCTCGATCCGCGGCCCGGCGGATCGCCCGATCCGCCTCGCCCGCGATGTGCATCATCGTGGGCTCATCGACGGCCTCTGACAAGCAAAGTTTCACCTTGGCGAACCCTTCGCACGCCGAAACCCATTGGAGTGCCCCGCCGGTTACGAGGTCTTGCCCGGCATGATCATCGACCGAGGTAAGGGCCCTGGTCACGAGGTCTTTGGTCAGTGTCACGACGTCATCTCCTGCACTCACTTTGGATCAAAACTGTCCGCAATCTCATGCTAGACGCGGGCATGAACGACACATTGCAATCGAACCCTTCACCTGACAAGAGACCACCAAAACCGGGCATTACCCGGACGTTTGTGTGGTAAATGTTCGTATAATTGGGTCAAATCTAATGTTAAAATAGGCGATTCACTAACGTTTTATGAAGAAATGTTGAGCGGGAAGGGCTGATAATCCGTATATTACTCTAGATCTCTCTCTCCTCCAGCGGGGCGCTGTCAAGCATGGCGCCTCGCTTTTTTTCTAAATCCGGTTTGTGTTGACCCATCGACGCGACTGTGGCGGATTTCCCAGCCCCGCACAAACATTCAACATCCATGATGCGTATCCTGCCGAGATTCAGCACCAGGAGCAGCAGCGCGTGCAATCACAACGGATCATCGTCACAGGCTCGGCCGGGTTCATCGGGTCGCACCTCGTCCGCCGGCTCATCGCCGACGGCGCGGCCGTGCTCGGGGTGGATAACCTCGACCCGTTCTACGACCTCGCTATCAAGCGGGCCAACCAACAAGCAAATGCGCACGCGGGCGAAGCCGGCCCGGGCCAGTATCAATTCTCACAGACCGATGTGAGCGAGCCGGGCGCGTTCCGGGCCGCGGCCGCCGCGTTCAAACCAACCGGGATCATCCATCTGGCCGCCAAGGCGGGCGTGCGCCCGAGCATCGAAGACCCGCCGGGGTACAGCCGAGCGAATGTCACGGCGACCAGCGAGGTGCTGCACGCTTCTGATGCGTTGGGCTGCTCGCGCGTGGTGATGGCGTCATCGAGTTCGGTGTACGGCAATTCGTCGAGCGTGCCGTTCAGCGAGAACGACACCGCCGTCGAACCCATCAGCCCCTACGCCGCGACCAAACGCGCTTGCGAACTTCTCGCCCACACACATCATCATCTCACGGGCCAGCCCGTTTCGTGCCTGCGGTTTTTTACCGTCTTTGGACCCCGGCAACGGCCCGATCTCGCAATCGCAAAGTTCATGCGACTTATTGACGCGGGCGAGACCATCACGATGTTCGGCGACGGCAGCACAAGCCGGGATTACACGTTTATTGATGACATCGTGGGCGGGATTCTCGCCGCGTATGAGCGCACGCCCGAGTTCGGCTGCCGGGTCTGGAATCTCGGCAGCGATCGCCCCACCCGGCTCGACGACCTGATCAGCGCGATCGGCGAGGTTGTGGGCAAAGAACCCAAGATCAAGCAGACGGGTATGCAGCCGGGCGATGTCGATCGGACCTGGGCCGATCTGACCCGTGCGAAAGACGAACTTTCCTACCAGGCCGCGACCTCGCTCCATGACGGGCTAAATTCCCAATGGAATGCGTGCCATTCGGTATCCGGTGGCACGGGCTGACACCCGCCTAAACTCTCCGCCTGTTTGGACTGGCGTGTGATGAACGAGTATCGGACCGTGACCGCGTGTGTCAGGCATCGGATACATACGAACTTCTGGAGCGACGAGGTGGGCAAACATCTCTTGGTCAATGGGCTCTCGATTACGGGCGGCGGTGGATTCACCGTCGGGCTCGAGTTGAGTCGAAATATCGCGGCGGCTCGCCCGGACTGGACCGTCACGCTCGCGTTCAGCGACGGGCACCATTTCAAGCCTGAGTTGGAAGCCGCAGAGGTGCCCCCAAATCTCGATGTTCAGTACGCACCATCAGAAACACTATCCATCAGGCCACGCCTCGCGTATGAGCGAGGTCCGCTTTCAGAATTTGTGAATCACGGCGGCGATGTGGACGGGGTGCTCCAGCTGAATGCACAGGTCGTGCCCACATTCCGCAAGCCGAGTCTCGCGCATTACCAAGATCCGATGCCCTATCGGAGCATCGCGCGTCCCTCGGGTCTGCGAAACGCGATCCGGCCATTTCTTAAACGACGAGCCCTAGGCGCAAGCCTAAAGCGGGCTGCGGTCTGCGGCTGGACGAGCGAGTATCTGCGCGACCTGATCACATCCTTCCACGGCTACTCTCCGAAGAAAAGTGTCGTGTTTTATAACGGTATCCCACAGGATTGGATCGACGCGGTTGACCGGGGGCTCCCCGATTGGGAAAGCCGGCCGATGGAATTGCTGTCGCTCAGCAATGTGGCGGGGTACAAGCGACAATCGCTGGTGATCCAGTCGCTGCCAGGGCTGATCGATCGACCCGAAACCGTGGATATCGTTTATCGTATCGTCGGGGCGTGCCCGGATGAGCAGAGGGCCTCGTTAACCGCGCTCGCCGAATCGCTCGGCGTCGGCGAACGAGTAATAATCGAGGGGCGTGTATCGGTCGAACGTGTGCAGGAGGTGCTGCGGACTTCACGTGCGTTTACGCTGATGAGCCTGTGCGAGAGCTTCGGCATCCCCGCGATCGAAGCGATGCGCTACGGCACTCCCCCGGTGGTCTCCGATTGTTGTGCACACCCCGAAGTCTGCCGGGACGCGGCGCTGCTTGTTCCTATTGACGATATTCAAGCGTTGACCGATAGCCTCCACGCGGCCCTGTCGGATCGTGAGACCGCGGATCGGCTGCGGCAAGCCGGGGTAGAGAACATCAAGCGATTCAGCTGGGTGTCGATCGCCGAACGGATGGTTGGTGAACTCGAGCAGATGATGGATGCGGGCCTTCCTGCCGGCTAATCCCGTCTGTGGCGTGTGTACAGATCGAAACTCCGTCGGGCGATCGTGTCCCAAGTATACCGTTCGGCGACCATGGCCCGGCCGCGCTCGCCCATGGCCCGGCCGCGCTCGCGATCCTCGAAGATTCCAGCGAGTGCAACGGCGAACCGTCGGGCATCGAGCGGGCACACGACACCCGCCCCGGCCTCGGCAAGTTCCGGGAAATGCGTGTCCTCGCTGATGATCGCCGGCGTGCCGCACGCGAGTGCCTCGCACACCGCGACACTGAAGCCCTCTTGTCGGCTCGGAAGACAGAAGCCCACCGCCCCGGCGAGGGCGTCGTATTTTTGCCCACCGTAGATTGGTCCGAGCGCATGGACCCGATCGGCGAGGCCCCGGTCCCGCAGCGTCGCGAGCGTCGGTTCGCCAGCGCCGCCCTCAGGACCGACGAGCACGAGATGCGCCTCCGGCACGCGTTCGGCCACCTGCGAGAAAGCATCGGCTAGCAGATCGAGTCCTTTTTTGTAATGCAGCCGGCCGAGGAATATCACGTAGGGATTCTGTCCGATCGCCGGGCGTTCGGCACGGAAGACATCCGGTGATCGCGGCGTGTCGAGTGTCCTGCGAAAAACACCGTTGCTCAAGACTTCAACCGGGGATCCGAAGTTGAACGAACCGACGCAACCTTTTTCGTGATCATTCAGAGCGTGGATGAACGCGCACCGACGCATCGTTTGCCCGCTCAACAGCCTGAGATGCAAGGCCTTACGGAGCCGGCTCTGCCCCATCGACCAGCCGTCGAGCATGCCGTGCGGGCAGAGCGTGTAGGGCACCCCCAAGGACGCAAGCCCTCGGGCCGCCCCGTGCGGGATGGGAGACCACATCGAATGGAGATGCCCGAAATCGAACTCGCCCGCGTGATCTCGGACCCACGCCGCGGCGGGGCGGCTCAGGAATCGATCGAAACGCTCTCCGCGTGGAACACACGCGATCGTGACCCGCTCGGCTCCGGGCATATCCGCCATCGACTCTCGGATCGCGTCGGCGTGCTCGGGCTCGTCACGGGTCAGGATCGTGACCTCGCCCCCGAGGTCCCCCTGTGCGGATGCCAACGCCTTGGCGACCTGCGGTGTCCCCCCGTGGGCCGGATTGAGCGATTCGGAGATGTGGAGGATTCGCATATCGACGATACTATCATCGTGACGTCACCGCATCGGCCAGGTACCGATGGGCGGGACCCGCGATTACCCAAGAGGACCTCAGTGTGACCATTCGAGCTTCGATCGTGCAGCCCGCAATGCCGGCGTATCGCATCCCGGTTTTTCGGACGCTCGCCGCACGCGACGGGATCGATCTCCAACTGCACTACGCCAGCCAGAAGCACCTCGGCAACGCCGAAGCTGAGGGCTACAAGTCAACCCAGATTCGTGCCCGGACCCTACGGATCAAAGGGCAGAGCATCGTGTTTGTGCCCACGGTCTGGCAACTCGCGACCCGCAAAAACTGCGACGTGCTCGCGATGCCCTGGAACACACGCTGGGTGCTGAACAGCCCCGCCCTCGCTCGCGCACGCCGCCGCGGCGTCGGCACCGTCGTCTGGGGGCACGGCTTTTCCAAACGCGAGAGCCCCAAACGCCTCGCGCTCCGAGACGCCGTAGCCAACAAGGCCGACTCGGTCGTGTTTTATAACAACACCGCCGCCGACGCATTCCGTGCGCGCAACCCAGGACACGCGGGCGTCTTTGTCGCAATCAACAGCCTCGATCAGACCGAGATCCAGCGCGCGCGCACGGATTGGCTTAGCAGACAAAGCGATCTCAAAGCCTTCAAAGCCGAGCACGGGCTCGACGCCGGTCCGGTCGCGATCTTCGTCAGCAGACTGCTCGAAGAAAACCGCGCAGAAATGCTCCTAGAAGCGACCTCAATGATCGAGAATCTCACCGCAGTCATCATCGGTAAGGGCCCCGACGCCGACCGTCTCAAGTCGATCACGACCAAACTCGGCATCGAAGATCGTGTCCGTTTCCCGGGCGCCATCTACGGCGAGGACTCCATCGCGCCGTGGTACGTTTCTTCGCACGTCTTTGTCTACCCGGTCAATATCGGGCTCAGCGCGATGCACGCGCTGGGCTACGGCGTTCCTATCGTGACCAGCGACAACATCGCCGGGCACAACCCCGAGATCGAGGCCGTCGAAGACGGCTCAAACGCAGTGCTCTACAAAGACGGCGACATCGAATCTATGGCGAACGCGATCCGTTCACTCACCGGCGACACCGAGAAACAGCGGGCGTATTCCGAGGCCGCCCGCCAGACTGTCGTCGAGCGATTCAACGTTCCGAAAATGGTCGATGGGCTCGAAGCCGCCGTCCGGCATGCGCACGAACGCGCACGATCCCGAGCATGATCCGGCCCGGGCGTTCTGTTCAACTTCCCGCCTGGCCCTTCGCCTCGCGCTGCATCTCTTTGACCTTCAGCACGATCATGTATTCGTACATCGCCTGGAGCCGGCAGTAGGTAAACCCGGCCCGACCATCGAGGATTCCAAGCCCGATCAGGTACATATAGACAAACTTGAGCGCCGGGCGAAACGGCATGCGGAAACTGATGTTTTTCAGTTCTAGCCGGCGTGTATTGCGATCACCGCTGAACAGATTCCCGAGCCGAACCGGGTTTTCTGCGAGCGCTTTGATCGTCTCTTGGGCCTCGTATGTGCTGTAGCGGTTGTGCCGTTCGATCCATTCTCGCAGCCCTTTGCTGAAGTTGTAATGGATGAAGTGCTCACGCAGATAGCCGATCGAGCCGGCCACCGTGGGGGCCGGGTTTGCCAGCCTCGCAAACCGGATGTGCGGCGGCTGAAAAAACCGCATGATGTTGCCCGGCGGCATCGCGTGTTTGAGCCATGTCCCGCGAAAATAGTTCTTGCGACCACAGTAATACGCGACCGGGTCGCCGCCCTCTTTGGTCATCTCGCCCGATTCCCACGCGTCAGCAATCCGTTCGATCTCGCTACGGAGAGCCTGCGTCATGCGCTCATCCGCGTCCAGATAAAACACCCACCGGTGCTTGAATTCGATGTGCTCCATCGCCCAATTCTGGTGCGGCCCGCGACCATCAAACGCACGCTCGAACCACCGCGCCCCCGCACCCTCGGCCACTTCGCGCGTCTTGTCGCTGCTCAAAGAATCGAGCACCACAACATCATCGGCGAACGAAACCGATTCGAGCAACCCGGGCAGGTTCTTCTCTTCATCGAGCGTCTGGATAAATATGGAAACCGGCATCGCAAGAGCATAGCCGAGACGCGAGATCGCATCGCCTGACCAGCCAATTCAATCCCCACAGCCAATAAATGCAGTGACATAAATGAGCCCTCAGGGAAACACGATACGGTACTTGAGCGATTATTCAGTCTCTTTACCCGTAGCCGGTTCGCCGCGGAGTTGTTCTGCACCCTGGTCCATTGCTTCAATTTCCGCCTTGTCTGAATCCATACTATAACTAAATAGCAAATAGGTTGAAACTATACCAGCAACCATAATCGCAGGCGGTGTAAAGCGCCGAAGCGTAAAAAAACCCTTTCCTTTAGGTGTGTATTTCAGGCATAAATAGATGCCAGCTATAGCCGCCGGCCATATTCCCATGATGATAAATTCTAGTAAACCCATGTGTACACCTCGAAATTACCTTGCGTATTATCCGCCGCATATCGGTACACTGCAACCCACTGAATTACACGACGAATTCGATTGACACGCGCCACCGCCGCCGCCGTCACGGCAAATCAATGCGTTGCAGCAGCAATCTCTTGCGGTCTGAAAATCCAGAGGAATATCCGCTTTAGCATTTAGCAAGCAAAGCGTTGTGACCCCCAAAAATGCCGCACTCGGTATACATGTCGGAGGAAAAAGAATACACGGTCCAAGCAAGGCTATGCCCGCTCCGGTGGTGTGCTTAAAGCGACTTTCTATTTTTCTATACCTACATTGCATGTCTGCATGAGCCTGTGTCATACAAGATGTATACGCAGCATCGTGCTCCACACTCGTACAAATCTGAGCAAACGCAACCTCGAACGGCTCTGGAAACACCACCCCCGACAGATCGCCAACCGTCGCAACAGATTGCTGATACAAATACTCTGCCTCAACATTCGCATCAACAGCCGCGAGATCCAGCACGGCCGTGATAACAAGATACCACTCCAACGAGCCCGAATCGCCCATCACTTGAAACGCGTACCCCGCAAACCCGATCGGGTTGAAATAACCACCGGCAGGGCCGGTGGCGCGACCAACAACAATGGATGACTCGTACTGATTGGCAATCACCCAATCATGGAAATCTTGTGGGATATCGAGATTATCCGGATCATCAAACTCCATATCGGTCGAAACATCATACTGAAAAACCAACGGCCCTCCGCCGGCCGAATAGACGGCTAGAAGCGAGCCATTCCCACCCTCAATCGGAGGACCATCGAGCGATATCCGGAAGTCTGATTCCGTCCAACTCCCTACGCCGAGGATGTGATCCCACACCGCCCTCTGGCTATCGAGCACAAACTGAACACCCGGATCGCCGGGCCAAGGCTGGTTGTCGACTGGTTGAAATTCCGAAGTATCAACCGAAACTTGTGAAAACGCCGGGAAAACTGCGATCAATGACATCAAAAAAACGTTCTCAGCAAACTATGCTTCATTGCAGTTTCTCCTTGCGTATCAATATTCAACCATACGGATACTCCAAACTACTCCCCCCCCACCGTAACGCAAGCCCCTTGATCTAAAATCCACAGTACTTTTTGATCACCCACATCCGTTTCCAAAACCGAACCCCCCTGTTTCCGTACCATGCTGTGATGACCCCACTCGCCGCCTGTCATTGCTGCGGCCTGGTTCACCGCATCCCGGCCTTGCCCAAGCGATCGGCCGCGCGGTGTACCCGCTGTGACAGCGTTATCCCGACCGATCCTCACCCGCGCAGCGCCGCACGCGCCGCCGCCCTCGCCGCCACGGCTCTCATCATCTACCCCGCCGCGCTGTTCTCGCCCGTAATGACGATTGAACAATTCGGGCACACGGCCCAGGCCTCGATCTGGAACGGCATGGTTTCGCTGCTGGCCCAGGGGCATCTCGTCGTCGGGCTCGCGGTGTTGTGTTTTTCGATCATCGCCCCGGTAGGCAAACTCATTGCGATCTTCATCCTCACAACGGGCGTTTCTATGCGCGCCGGGCACCGCGCGCGCACGTACCGGTTTGTCGAGTGGATCGGCCGATGGGGCATGGTCGATGTTTTGCTCGTGGCGATACTCGTCGCGGCCTTGAAACTCGGCGATCTCGTCGAGGTCACGCCCGGCATCGGCGTCGCCGCGTTCGCAGCGGTCGTGATTCTGAGCATCCTCGCGTCGGCCGCGTTCGATCCGCATCAGATCTGGAAACCCGAGCCGGACGGAGAACCTGTATGACCCAGCCCCCGCTCGCCCGGATTTCACGCCGCCGATTTTCGTTTGTGTGGTTCCTGCCGGTCCTGGCCGTGCTCGGTCTGGGCGCGGTCATTTACTACCAGACCAACCATATGCGCGGCCCCGAGATCACGATCACCTTCACCCAAGCCGAGGGTTTACGGCCCGGCGATGAGTTGCGGCACCGGGGTATCACGATCGGTGTTGTGCGCACAGCGACGCTTACTGAATCTCTTGATGCCGTGCGAGTCAAGGCCGAGTTGCGACCCGACGCGGCTAGGCTCGCGCGTTCGGGCACCCGCTTTTGGGTTGTCCGCCCCGAGGTGAGTCTCTCGCGCGTTGCCGGTTTGGAGACATTGCTCGGGCCGAGGTACATCGCCGTTCAGCCGGCGGAGGGGTCTTCATCGGTGCGCACGTTTTCGTTTGTCGGGCTCGATTCGCCCCCGATGCTGGTTGACGCGACCGATTCTGATGCGCTGATGATCTCGCTGAGTGTCCGGCAGAAGGGTTCGCTGACGCCGGGCTCGCCGGTGCTGTACCGGGATATCCCGGTCGGGTTTGTGCGCACTGTGGTGCTGGCCGACGACGCGACGCATGTCGAAATCTCGGCGGTGATTGATCCGAAGTACGCACCGCTTGTGCGCGCAAACTCGCGCTTCTGGGTCGCTTCGGGCGTGGGCCTGGATTGGGGATTATTTAGCGGGCTCTCGATCAGGGCTGACTCGCTTGATTCACTGATTCAGGGTGCGGTCGCGTTTGCGACTCCCAAGAAGCCGGGGCTGCGGGTGGGGGCGGGCCACACGTTCGAGGTCGCGCCCGAGGTCGATAGCGATTGGCTGAAGTGGGAGCCGGTGATCCCGATCGGGAACGGCCCGGTGACCCCGTAATTCTTTGATTTTTCTGGCTCGTTTTATCCGTCGCTTTTCGTCTCGGCTTTCAAGCCGAACCGTTCGGCGACGATGCGTTCCATTGCCTGGGCGGCGGCTTGTTCTTCGACGACGACCGCGTCGGCCCCGAGGCTTTTGGCTTGCAGGCCCATGCCGAGGTGGTTCATTCTTGTGACGATGCACATATCGGGGTTCATGGATCGGCCGATCTGGCAGGCGCGGAGGTTTGCTGATTCATCTGGCGAGGTCAGGATGAGGGCCTTTGCGGTGCGCACGCCGGCGGATTCGAGCACGTCGGCCTTGGACATGTCGCCGTAGATTATGGAGCGTCCGAGTGCCAAGTTTGTGCGCACGGTTTTTTCGTTGAGTTCGATGATGGTTGCGTTGATGCCGTCGCGTTCGAGTTGGTCGGCGGCGGCGCGGCCGATGGGCCCGAAGCCTCCGATGATGACTCGCATGTTTTCGTTGTTGGATTCGGTATTGAAGCTGATGGCCTCGGCCGTGCGCCAGAACGGTAGCCCGATGCGCTCGATCCAAGGGCTCAGCAGCCGGCCGACGGCGATGGGCAACGGGGTCAAGATGAGCGAGAGCACGACGATTGCGACCGCGGCCGTGCTGACGGTTTCATCGATCAGCCCGGCCCCTCCTGCGGCGTCGAGGAGAATGAGGCTGAACTCGCCGGCTTGTGCCAGGGTGACGCCGGCCGTGACCGCGATGAGCCCGGTGCCCCAGAGCGCCCAAGACGACAGCCCGATCGCGAATGCTTTGATAAGGATCATTGCCGTCCCGCCGATGAGTACCGCGGGCCAGACATCGACGAGCGGGGCCGGGTCTACGGCCATTCCGAGCGAAGTGAAAAAGACGGCGAGGAAGAAATCTCGCGCGGGGCCCATGAGAGCCCCGACCTGATGTCGGAAGGGGGTCGAGCCGAGCAGGAGCCCTGCAAGGAAGGCCCCGAGTTCGTAGCTGAAGCCCAGCGCGTTGGTGGCGAGCGCCGCCCCGATCGCGGCCGCGACTCCGAGTGAGAGCATGACTTCATCGGACCCGACGATTGACGCCTGGCGGAGCAAACGCGGCAGGATCAGCCTGCCCCCGATGAGCAGCACCGCGACAGAGCCGATGCTGGCGGCGGCGACCGAGATGATCCGCAGCGGGGATGCGGATGTTTCGGTGCCCGCGTGGAGCCGGCCGATGGTGTCGATCGCGATGAGCAGCACGGGGACGGCGAGGTCTTGAACGATGAGGATCGCGAGCACGAGCCGGCCCGTTGGGTGGCGGAGTTCCCGTCGCTGCATCAGCCGGCGGAGGACCACGGCGGTCGATGAAACACTCAACGCCATCGCAACTGCGAGCGCGGGTGCCCAGCCGAGCCCGAAGAGCATCGCGGCGGGCCAGAGCAGGAGCACGGAACCGAAGACCGAGACGATGCCGACGAGAACAAGTTTGATTGAACCCCGGCCGAGATCTTTG
>Ga0316208_1002675_pt1 | contig 14002 bp, 14 predicted proteins | sample 3monopyrite_MG_FD_204944 | JGI IMG/M metagenome (GOLD analysis project Ga0316208, IMG submission 204944) | Microbial mat bacterial communities from mineral coupon in-situ incubated in ocean water Damariscotta River, Maine, United States -... | ecosystem: Environmental > Aquatic > Marine >... | reverse complement strand
GAACGCATTCATTGGAATTATGATGATCCCGCTGCAAAAACAGATGATGCAGAAGCGCAATATCAGCTCTTCAAACGAGTCAAGGGCGAAATTAGTGAAAGAATTCGGGTGTGGGTGACTGTACAACGTAAAAAATTAAAAGAAGCCGGTATTTCTATCAGAGCATAACTGATTAGAAATACTCATTACCAATAATTATCAATTATTGGGCAAACGCCCCCTTAATACTTAAAATCAGTAAAAGATACGAATACATACTTGTGAAAGCATAAAAGTAAATATAGATTAAAATGAACCTCACTAAAAAAGTGAAAGAAATGCATCCATACCGCTTTCACAGTAAATAATTTCTATTTAAAAATTATCTGCATTTTTTAAATCAACGCAGATGGTTTTTAATAATACAATCAAAAACACTCTAACCTTTTTTGAATAATATTACATGAGCATCATTTTTTTCCGATATCTCTTGGAAGGTACTACCCGTTTGTTTTGCATAAATACGAAGTTCACGAACTGAATCTGAATTGGTTACGATGATCTTTAACATCTCACCAGGCTTCATTGTAGCCAATGTTGCTTTCGTTTTCAGTATTGGTAATGGGCAGTTCAATCCTGAAAGGTCAATCTCGGTATCATATTCCATAACTTTCGCCCTCTTCTGGTCCCGATACTTACTCAACTGATTGAGTAATACTCTTAAGGCGCTACAGCATACTGAATCTTTAAAAATATCATGTTAGATTGGGGCCGTTTCACTAACAATTTTTGAATGCTGCTGTGCAGTATGTTCAATCGCCTGTTCCAACGGTAAGCCTTGTTCAACGCTATCCATGATCATGCGTTGCAGTATAGCGCCAAGCATGGTGATGTTGTCCTGCATATGTTCTTTGATACCCTGAAGTGTATGAGCATCGAGTAATTCATTTTCCGGTAGCGTAGCAACAAAGTCTGCAAACTCACGTCCGGTGGCCATCCAATGGCAGAGCTCATAGATCACGTTAAAACTGTGACTAATAAATGTCTCATCATCCGAGGCGAGATTATTAATAACCTCCTCCTTAAGATCGTTTCGAAAATTCTCAAGTGCGTACACTACTTCGCCTTTAACAACTTCATCAGGTGTAAAATCCCACTGCATATATCACTCCTTATCCGAAAATAGCTGAAAAACTATCGGCATCATCACTGCACACAGGACATGTATCACTATCGATGCCAACAAAATAACGACCGCACTTCTGGCAACGATGTCGACGTAAAGAATATAGAGAACGCGATGGTGTTTCCGTTAGTTGCCAACCATGATGCAATACAATGGCATTGGCAGTGCACGCTTCAATACAGACACCACAACCAACACATTGATTTGCAGAGCTGAGCAGTTTCCAATCCCCCCTCTCTTCAGACACCTTGAGTGCACCCGTTGGACAGACGCGGGCACATGCTTCACAGCCAGTACAATCATATTCAGCTACATCCACATAAGCCACATCCCAGGTTAGTCCAGACATTTCGTCAGAAATTGGATCAGCTAACTGGTTCAATACCTTCTCTGCCAAACGGCGGCGTGCTGGAATAAAATGTGCAGCAGAACGAATAGCAGTCGCAGGAATTTCTGTAACTGATTGTAAGTCGCTATGTGAAACATCGGCTCCGATTGCAAGCCAACGCCGGAATAACTGTCGCCTGCCAGCTCGACGGCGATCCAGCCCCGCATCTTCTTTCATCTCATCAAGGTGAGGCAATGAATATGAATCATCCTGATTTAATGCATCGATATTAGTCATTGCATCGAGCATAGCCTGCAAACGTTGTCCTCCAAGCGGGGCATTAACGCACTGCTCACAATGAACGCTTCCACGTAATGTGACTTTAATACCTTTGATTCCAAGACTCGTGAGAAGTGACACATCAATCGCAGCCAGGCAGGGTACGCGAATATCCCCCTGCAATTCTGACGGTTCACATACAATGGCAAGTGACTCAGCATCAGACTTTACAATAGCCGCCTGGGGAAGGTTTCCCGCGTGGAAAACAGTTGTTGGACAACTGGCTGCACAAAGGGCACAGCCCGTGCAACTGCCTGCTTTAATACTGACTCCTTCATCGTTAAGAAGCAGTGCTTGATGAGGACATTGATCTGCACAACGACTGCACTCAGAGTAACGATAACGATAACGGGTACAACGCTCGAGTCTTAATTCCGGAATCAGATTTGTCAGACGACTCATGAGTCAATCCTCTTCTTCATCAGTAAATGTTTGTAATGGATCCCCTGACTCGCAAGTGTCACTGGGGATAGTGAATGTACCCGGCAGGCTGAATCCATCTGTTGATGGCCTCAATTCTGGCCGAATAGTACGCAGTGTTTCGAGGCCACCATCAACGACAAATACCACGGTACTCCGTAACTTTGATTCAATCTCTTTAGCCACCAATATCCCGGCGGCATTATCAGAAGCCACCACCAGAACCTTCCCTTCAACAGAGAGCTCAGGGCTTAAATCCAGGGACCCCGGGATCGGCGATTGGCTTTGTTCGTACAGTTCTCTAACATCCACAATAGGCCAATTCTTAACGCCTTTCATGTTTTTCAATGCATCAGCATTCACCAGCGTCTCAGCACATACAACACTAGTAAAATGTATAACTAATAAAAATAAAAAATAACGCACAATAAATAATCACTCACCCTACTGCTGACTCCTGTAAAAGTCTCTCGTTCAAACTGACAAGCAGCTCATCAATGTCACTGTCTGCTGGTACAACCAACTGATGTGCATGACCATATTTAACCCAAAAACGCAGCTCTTCAACATCAATCGAACCAGTATCCAACCAGAAATGGTCTGTAGCAATTTCACTCATTTCAGCGCAAGCCAATAAGTCATCATCCTCTGGTTCTTCGACCGATACCATCACCGATGAACACCCTGCCTTCAACATTTCTTCTGCCCACCACAACGCATCCACATCGGTAAGACTACCATCAGCTCTTAATACTAGCCAACGTGGTTGTGGTCTGCTGAATGATACAAAAGTGAAATCGGCATTACTCTCACTATCAAGACTCCAATTAGTTAAGGCCCGTCGTACAGGTAGCCAGACACCAATCCGTTTACCATACTCGCTGATAACCTCATTCATCAGATTACTATCAAGAAGAGCTGACTCACCTAGCAGCACCTGACTAGCATCTGCTGCCATCAGTGCTTCAATGCGTTCTCTATTAGCTTTGGGCGCAATAACATAACAACCGCTAATATCAATCGAGTCATCGCCTTTATCAAATACAAAAGTGGGGGATGAATTTATCTCACACGCTACCTCAGACCAGCGCGCAATTTGTAAATTTTTCATGCCATTGCACCGGGTAAAAAGCGCAAAGCTCGCACACTAGAGATAATTGTAGGAATAGGTTGTTCTGCACTAGGCGGGGGCATAAGGTCACGAAGCTCAGCCAGAGAATCAATAATAGGGGGAATATCTATCCCGGCATAAGAAGAAGGGTAGCGTGACAAGACATCGAGGCCATCTACAACAAACAACTCCGTACTTTCTCGATTTTGTTCGCCAGCAAAATGAAATGCTAACGCCGCAAAAGCAAGCCCTTGTAAAAATCGGGCAAAATGATCGGCATCAGCCCCAACAGATTCCTGTACCATGCGTGCCCAACGCTCATTGATCCAGTCATGTGCAGAACGAAAATCACCCGATTGCCAGAGCATCAACAATTCATCCCACACTAGCAAACTCATTTGGCAATGCCCCCACACTGCATCGGTTGGTCAACCTCTGCTGGTTTTGGAGCACGCCAGCGTCCACCATCAGCATCAGAAACATTCAGTTTAAGCAATTCCAATTCTGCTTCAGCGAAGGCGTTAAGCAAGATCGCCATTTCTCGGTAAAAAGAGTGCTCAGATGCTTCCTCTATTAGATTGGAAAATCCCCGAATCCAAAGCCCCAGATGCTGAACCCAAAAACGTTTGATCAGTTTCTCAAGTCGTTTGGCTTCAGTTGCTTCGTTATGTCCTAGCGCATCGGCCTGTTGCTCCAGTAACACAGCAATAAAGCCCATTTCCACCGCTAAATGATCATCAAAAGTAGCGAAGCGTCCGGGTTTGGAGGCAAAACCCTCTCCAGCATAAAGTGCTTTCGTTTCCGTGACGGCACTCTGGCGAAAACCACCTTGTAGACGCACAGATTCTATCGGCGGAAAACCACCAGGAGCAACAAATAACATGGTGTACTCACATGCCAGCAGTTCTTCGAGTTCAGCTAAATCTGTATTTAGAAAATCACTTTTAAAGTTAACCCCAAGTTCTTCCAAAGCAGACAGACAGGCATCACTACGCAGTTCACGCAAAAAATCCCCTTGCGGCTCTTCAGCGAAAACGCCAGCAAGTAACCTGTACCACCCTGCACGGGCACGCAATTCTTCTGCTTTTTCTTTACTTTGCGACATATCAACCTCGTATTTGTACGACGGCTCCGATATCGATTCCGTTATCGATATGGAGCCGTCCATTCATTAATGACCAGAACGTTTTTTGTGTTTTACACTCTCTGGCCCCGCCCAGGCAACCATTTCCGGATGCATATTGCGATGCTGATCACCTACGTAAGTGTAACTCATGGTCTTTTTAAACCACTCGACGTGTTTTTCCCATGAGGCATCGATATCACCATACTTATCACCCGGTTTGGCTTTAGTTACCTTAACCACAGTATCGTACCAACCAGCGGAACCGCCGATGGGGTCGGCCACAGCGGGGATAATATCGTTGGGATGCACACCCTTGTCCTCCCACCAGACGTTCTTCAAATCTGGATCATCCTGTGCACCATATTGCCCGCTCTTCTCCTTGAGCTTGAGTTGCGCGAGTCGACCATAACCCCAGTGACCGCAGGCGGTGGAAATAGCAATCACCTGAGGATGCTGTCCTTCAGTAACTTCAGCCTTGGTGATCAGATAACCCACGGGACTCTCCACTCGAATGAGATCACCGGTCTTCACTCCAATTCGTTTAGCAGTCTTTGTGTTAATCGGTGCCCAGTTGGAGTGAACAATCTCGGCCAACCATTTTACCGACTGGGTGCGCGACTGCACATGAACATTGTACTTATAGGTGGTCAGGATCATCTCATCATCCTTGAGATTTTCATGCCACGGGACGCGCTTGAAGGTAGGCATTGGATTGAAGCCATATTCCGCCCATTCATCAACACGCACATTGATCAGCCGGTTACCGCTGGGGAAGCCGACATGGTTCTTGCCGTGGCGTTTTACACCAATGGCCTTGCCGTTCTTGTGAATGATGCCTTGCTGATCTATGGTCGCACCCACCATGTCACCAGACGATAATTTTTTCTTGTGTAAACCATATTCAGCAAGGATCTCTCGTCCAGTCTTGTCCGTAATTTTTCCTGTCGCAGGATCAAGCTTGCCATAGATGGGCCAGACACCATGCTTCTTCAACCAATCAAGGCCGCCCGCTTCTTTCAAGCCCGGCACATTTGCAAACTGCTTGCGCATGTAGTCCTCTGGATCTTTAAAGTCCCAGTATTTCTTCATACCACGTGAACCAGTTGGATCGAGACGTTTAATAATTTCTTGTAGGTAGACCTTAGTTTCTTTACCTTCACCCATCGCTGGTATAACTGGTTGGCGGATACCCAACCAAGGCCACAGTGAATTGGGCATCGACTCAGGTTCCCAACGTTCTAAATAAGGTACATCAGGTAAGATAATATCGGCTAGTTGCGCCTCTTCACCCATGAACGGAGAGAGCACTACACGAAACGGAATCAATTTTTCGTCCCTGAACAGCCTTCCCCACACCGTATCGGCACCGGGATTAGTGTAAACCGGGTTATCCATATAGTTTATATAGACACTAATCTTCTGACGTCCCTCGGCGATCCAGAATGGAACCAGATGGGATACGTGATGAGAAGCGAGAGGAAACTCGGGAGGATTTTTTAGGATTGAATCATGCTTAGGTTTTGGTGGTACTGGCTGTGGCTGGTCGTAACCCATGCCGCGAGGTAGACAGTATCCCCCACGTTTCTCTACATTGCCGGTCATAATGGAGAGCATCATGCAGGCCTTCTCATTATATGCTCCGTATAGATGTTTGGCCGGGCCACGGTAAGTAAAGGTAGTCGCCGGCTTGGCCAAAGCAAACTCACGACCAATGCGTTCAATTGTCTCCTCTGGCACTCCCGAAATTTCAGATGCCCACTTTGGTGTGAACTGTTTATAATGTTCCTTCAATTCGTCAACACTGACGTTTGTCCAGTCAGTAATAAATTCAGAATCCTGCATATCTTCCCGCAGAATCACATGACCGAGAGCCAGTGCCACCGCACCATCGGTACCAGGAAACACCGGGATCCACTCATCAGAGAAACCGGCAGTGTTAGACAGACGCACATCGAAGGTGACGATCTTGGCATTACTATCCACCCTGCCTTCAGTAATACGCTGCGAGTAAGGATTATGGAAATATGAGGCCTCCAGGACGTTAGAGCCAAAATTGAGGATGTACTTGGAGTTGGCGAAATCAGGGGTCTCAATGTCAGGTCCCCAGGTTGGTTCCATGCCCACCTTCTTCGATGATTCACACACCGAGGTGTGATTAAGCACAGTAGCTGAGCCCAGTGTATCCATAAAGCGATGCAGTACACCCCCGGTTCTGTTACGACCATACTTGAGCATAATCTCATTGGGGTCACCGTTTTTCAGCACCTCATCGATGCGTGTAGTAACCTCGCTCAGTGCTTCGTCCCAGCTGATGCGCTTCCACTTACCCTCGCCACGTTTTCCCACCCGCTTGAGGGGGTAAAGGATACGGTCTGGATCATAGCTGTACCACATCCCGGCGTTACCCTTGGCACAGAGCCGGCCACGGGTGGATACATGATTCGGGTTGCCCTCCAACTTGACGATGCGACCATTTTCAACGAAAGCCACAGCACCATCCTGAATGTTACAGACGTGGCAATTAGTTGGAATCGCCTTACGTTCCTTAAGCGTTTCAGGATTGAAATCCTTCCCACCCAGCTCGTTCTCCATTGCATGTAGCATCGACGGTGCCACCACAATCGCTCCCGTAGTGACAGCGCTGGTTTTCATAAAATTTCTACGTGTCATTTTCAACATAATTTTAGCTCCTTGGATTGCAGCACAATGGTTAATAGTATGTATGGACGATCTGCGGACCAATAAGGATGGCATAACGAAGCGCCATTCCACCCAACAGTAACAGCCCTCCAGCGACCATCATGCCACCAGGTTGCCGGCCTACCGGTGCCAACAACAAACCAATAGGCACGATCAGTCCTAAAATCATTCCAATACCAATAAAGATCAGCCCCATGGTTCCAGAAGTCATAAACATAAAGGTAATCTCCGCTCCAGTGCCTCCATAAGCTGTAGTCCCAAGCAAAGAAACGAGCATGGCAGCCGTGGCGCCACCAGACCAAAGCATTAAATGGCGCAACATACTTATCAACTTTTCATTACCCTGAGTAAGAAAAGAAGCAACAGCCGCACCTGATAGCAACGATAAAGCGACGAAGAGTATGGGCATCAACGGAGTGTTCCACACAGCACGATGTTGATGCACAGTCAGGTCGAAACCCGTATAAATTGGAAGACCTAAACCAAGCAAGGCTCCAATCACGGCAAGACGCTTTCCATTGACCTCATCCCCCTTGCGCAACATGAAGAAATAAGCCACAGACACAAGACCGAATGTGGCTAAATTGAGACTTCCCCATGCTAATGGCGAGTCGAATTTCAGATAGGCTGGATTAATCATATTGAGAAAGCGTGCTGGTTGCGACAGATCAACGATTAACAATAGACCGCCTAAAACCAGTAATACAAACGACAAGTAAAAGCTTGACTGACGAAGCGGTTTGAACTCTTCTCGGTACCATGACATCGCTGAGAAAAAGAACATCGCAGCGGAGATACCAATCACAAAGAAATAGAACGAATATGAACTTGGCCAAGCAATGTGGTGAAATACTGTATAGTCGAGCATTATTCTATCCCCCTAACTTTTATGATTTCGATTAAACACAGCACGCTCTTCATCTAGCGCCTCACTGGCATCATAGACACCACGGCCGTATTCACTCATGTTGCGATCAGCCCCGATATAAAAGACATGAGGCTTGGTGCCTTGTTCAGGGCGTAATACTTGGGTCGAATGCCTTGCTACTAGTTGGGAAACCTCGCTTTTTGGATCATTCATATCACCAAAAATTCGAGCACGTCCAACACAGGTTTGTACGCAGGCCGGCACCAGATTCTGGATAACACGGTGGTAACAAAAAGTGCATTTATCGACAACGCTGGTGATGTTGGTTCTGGTTCGATGCTCAGGCAGCATGAAACGAGCATTATAAGGGCAGGAAGCCATGCAAGCTTTGCAGCCGATACAGCGATCATAGTTTTGCAATACGAAACCGCCGTCCTCTACTTTGTAGGTTGCTTCCACCGGGCAGGCTCGTACACATGGTGGATCATCACAATGATTACAAAGGCGTGGCAGAAACTGTTTTTTCACAGTAGGATATTTACCCACCACCCTATAAGGTACCCAGGTGCGAAAAACACCTAGTGGAACATCGTATTCAGCCTTGCAGGCAACCATACAAGCATCGCAGCCAATGCAGCGACGCAGATCGATGACCATACCAAAGCGCCGTAATCCGGATTTGCTGCGTGTCTCCCGCGCAGATAGCAATTTTTCGCTCATCCTCATTTTCTCCTCAGTCATTGTGAAGGCATTTCCCGCGCAGAAAAACTGCCGGGTGACTTATACAATATCCATAGCAAGTAAAGGGCCAAAATTTAAAATATCTGAAAAATCAAGTAGTTATTATTTATGAGTAAGTTTCTTGTTACCTGAAGGTAACATTCTGGCTCAATTGTGATTACTTCGTTACGGTTTAGTAACTCTTTAAGACTCTATTAACCATGCCATTTACAAGGTGTAAGATGAAGGTTACACTTCCAATGTCACTGATTGGTAACATTCTCTGACATTATACTAAGCTATGAATTGTTGGACTGTTTTCTACCTGTTATGAAGTAGTGATTGATACTGAACCCCACTACACTTTTCAGCAGCATAATTATCTACATGAATGTTTACCCACCGTTTGATTACCGCAGTCTCTTAGTAAAAGTAAGTTACACAGAATCTTTAAACTAATAGGAAGATGTTTGACTAAAATAAAATTATGAGCACCCTGACTCGCCGCCAATTTCTTCATTTTATTGTTGCTATCGGCATCAGCAGCAAGTTGCGTGCTGAAAATAAGCCAATACGTATAGGAATCACTCCCGTATTTTTAACTGAGCTCACTTCTGTATTACGTGATTGGAAGGCTTATTTAGAGTTTAAAATCGGCCAACCAATAGTCTTCGTTCAACGAGATACCTATCGTGGTATCGTCAATAATCTTCTTACCGAACGGCTAGATTTTGCTTGGATTTGTGGCTACCCATACACAGCCCATCGTCAGAAACTGCGACTCACAGCTGTACCGATTTATAAAGGTAAACCACTCTACCAAGCCTATCTTATTGTTCCAAAACGCGATACATCGACACGCTCAATACTTGATCTCAAAGGACATGTATTTGCCTATACGGATCCTGATTCCAACTCAGGATTCTTAGTTCCCAAATATCAACTGTTGATGGCCAATCAAGATCCTAATACATTTTTTCGCAAGACCTTCATTAGCGCTGGTCACCACAATGCTATCGAGGCAGTCAGTACAGGACTAGCAAATGGAGCTTATGTCGATGGCTATGTATGGGATTCCATGACTCGATTCAGGCCTGATATCACGGATCAAACACGAGTTGTTTCAAAATCGAGCAGTTTTGGATTTCCACCTATTGTGGCAGGCCCATCAGTATCACCAGAGATTCTTCACCGTCTCCAGAACACCCTGAAAAATATGCATGAAGACCCTTCTGCTCTATCGATACTAAACCGTCTTAACATCGATGGTTTTGGAGCAGGTCAACCATCAGACTATGAGACCATTAATAAAATGGCTGCTGCATTAGGCAATCTACGCAATGATCCATGACCTCAGTTTTCGATACAAGATTCCCATTCGAGGCACAGTACTTATACTGATCACGTCCTTTGCGGTTACAGCTGCCTTAATCTTCCGCTCTTATGATGATCTCAAACAAGATCTTCTCTCCAATGCAGAAGGTGTGGGACAAGTTTTAGCTCATTCACTGGTGCCACCTCTGCTTAAAGACGATATCTGGCATACCTTTAAACTTATTCGTACCCCTCTAGATACAAAATTGACCCGACAAATGTCCTTTCAGGCCGATTCTATTATTGTTCTCAATAATAAATCTGATATTTATGTAGCATCTGATCCATTTCGCTTTCCCATTTTGACTCCACTGACAAATGTTAGCCCTGAATATAAACGCTTACAGCAATACCTTAAAAATCATCTTTCACAAAATAGTGAAGTATTAGATCTGCCAGCAACTGATAGCCTCTACGTTACATCCCCTATTATCTCAGACGATGTTAGATTAGGAACATTAGTAACAAGCTACCTACGAGCCAGTTTCACACCACGCTTTACCCGCTTTGCAAGCCGTGCACTATTTGCGACCATTATTACACTTATTATATTGGTACCACTTAGCTGGTATTGGGGTGTACGTATGGCCGAGCCATTGGTAAAACTTGCCGGTTGCATGAAGCGTATTGGGCAGGAGAATCCCAGCCAGTTACACTGTGAACTGTATGAGTCAAAGGATGAAATCGGCCAACTTGGTACTTGTTTCCGAGAAACGATAATAGAACTCCAGATTAAACAAGATCTGGAAAAACAGGTCATTGCCACAGAACGTCTGGCCGCTGTGGGTCGACTCACTGCTTCCATTGCGCATGAAATTAATAACCCCTTGGGTGGGATGCTCAATACTATAAATACTTATCGCCGCTATGGTCAGCTCGACACCATGGGCGAGAAGACTGTATCACTGCTTGAACGTGGACTATTGCAAATACAGGATACTGTATCGACCCTATTAATTGAAACCAAACCAATTAGTCGCCATTTCGAACTCGCAGACGCCGATGATGTACGCACCCTCATTACTCCCGAGATACAACGAAATGGAGTTTCTCTTGAATGGTCAATAGAAATTGAAACACTTTCTTTGCCAGCTACCCTTATACGCCAAATAATGATTAACCTTTTGCTCAATGCAATCAATGCTGTACCATCAGGTGGAGTAATCGGATGTCATATCGCCACAAACCAAGGTGTATTGATGTTAAGCGTTTACAATAATGGTATTCCTATACCTCAAGAAAAAATGTCTCATTTGTTTGAGCCATTTGTTCACTACCATACAGATGGCAACGGTCTTGGTCTGTGGGTCTGCTATCAGATTGTCAGTCAACTAAGCGGCTCCATCGAAGTAACCAGCGATAAGAAAGAAACTCGCTTTACCGTCACGATCCCATTATCAACATGATTACAGATAAGCCATTACGAGTATGTCTTGTGGAGGATGACTCAATTATGGGTGAGTCACTCTGCTACCGGTTTGAGCTGGAAGGATTTCAGTATGACTGGTATAAAACCGCGCTGGCTGCTAAGCCTCATATAGGCAAGAAAGATTATGCAGTAGTAATCAGTGACGTTCGTCTTCCTGACATGAGCGGTACGGAGCTTTACTCACAATTATTAAATGAAGATCATCGCACCCTCCCCCCTACAATTTTCGTCACAGGACACGGAAGCATCAGTGATGCCGTCGAACTTTTAAAAAAAGGTGCAGCTGATTACATCACAAAACCTTTTGATCTTGATACTCTCATCGATAAGATCCGTGCTGTCTGTTTACGTTCCACCGATATTGGGATAACAGCCAAGCCCGTATTGGGAATCACTGCCGTCATGCGTTCAATTGAGCAAATGCTCTGTCGCGTTTCGAGTCACAGCGCAACGGTATTGATTACTGGTGAGTCGGGTGTGGGCAAAGAGCACGCTGCTCGTTATCTACATCACTGTGCCAATAATGATAGTGACAAACCTTTTGTTGCTGTTAACTGCGGAGCGATACCAGAAGGACTGATAGAGTCAGAATTATTTGGACATGAAAAAGGAGCCTTTACAGGTGCACTCCGCACAAAGAAAGGTGTTTTCGAGCAAGCTGACAACGGTACTCTCTTCCTTGACGAGATCGGTGAGATGACTCCGAGCATGCAGGTACATCTACTACGCATCATTCAGGACAAACAAGTTGTGAGGGTCGGAGGCGAAAAGCTCATTACCCTGAACATTCGACTGATCTGTGCCACCAATCGTAACCTAAAGCAAATGGTTACTGATGGTAGCTTTCGTGAAGATCTCTATTATAGGATCAATGTTGTTCACGTAAACATTCCACCTCTACGCGATCGACGAGAAGATATCCTCTGGTTTAGCCGAATGTTCCTTGATGAATTAGAACTCGAAGCCGATCACTACTTACTCCCATCCGCAGAAGAACAACTGTTACATTACAATTGGCCAGGAAACATTCGCGAACTACACCATAGTATCGAACGCGCCTGCATACTCTCTCCTAAATCCAGCATAGATGCTGCGTTTTTTACGGACGTAATTAGCAACAAATTGAACACTGAAATAAAAGGTAATGGCCTTAAAGAACATCTTAACCATTATGAAGAACAGATCATCAAAGAAGCTCTTAAACAACATGAATATCAAATTAATGAAACAGCAGATGAACTGGGAATTAGTCGCAAGAACTTGTGGGAAAAAATGAGAAAATTTAAAATAGAAAAAATTTAAATATTATCTGAACATCTGTTCAGGGAACTCTCGGTAGTATGCCTAAAAAAATATATAGTTCTACTTATGAAAGGAATTAAGCCATACAAGTACAGCAAGAAGATCCTCGTGGTGTCAACCCCATTAACTTTACCCTATAAACCCCATTCAACCTGATCTCTTACCATCGCATTTAAGATAGTGATAAATTTTCTCATGCACGCTGTTATCGCTACTTTCTTATGTTTACCTTGCGCCACTAATCGTTTGTAAAATGATTTAATCACCGGGTTACATTGTGTCGCACTTAAGGTGGCCATATATAAAACGGTTCTTACATTTGCTCTGCCTCCCTGTACTCGTCGCTTGCCTCTCAATCGACCACTGTCTTTATTTATAGGGGCAACACCGACAAGTGCTGCGACTTGATTTTTATTAAGGTCACCCAGTTCAGGTAAGTCGCCCAATAACGTATACACAAGTGTGTCTCCAACACCTGGAACTGTTTTTAATAAAAGTTTCTTTGCCGCCCATTCTGATTCATTGTCGACATACTTTGATAGTTTATCTTCCATTCGTTTTATTTCTGCATCTATGCACCGAAGGATTCTTTTACAGGACACTTCTAATGCTTTTCCCATTATCTTGATTCGATTTAACTCTTGTGTTCGCAACCCCATGAGCTGTCTTCTTCTTGCTATTAAATCTTTGATCGCGATAAGATTTTTACTTTTTCTCGGTGTGATTGCAGGTTTCAGTTTAACCGCAAATAAAGCGATGATACGAGCATCTATTTTATCGGTCTTGGCGAGTTGATCCATTGCACCTGCGAACTTTCTGACTAATAAGGGTTTCACGATACAAACGGGTATATTCTTTGCGTGTGCCGCTTGTGCGATATTAAATTCATATCGGCCTGTAGCCTCCATTACTAATCGTTCAACATCATAGTGGGATAAACGTTTTAATATTCGTTTTACCCCTGACTCGGTATTCTCTTCTTGCCAATGAAGCCCTTTTTCATGAATATAAATATCCAGAAAATCTTTACCCACATCAACACCCACATTTATTCGTGTTTTACTCTTTTTTAGGTTTGTCATTTGGACTCTTCCTTGCTAAATTCGAGCTTGAAGCTCAT
>Ga0316208_1002673_pt1 | contig 14022 bp, 12 predicted proteins | sample 3monopyrite_MG_FD_204944 | JGI IMG/M metagenome (GOLD analysis project Ga0316208, IMG submission 204944) | Microbial mat bacterial communities from mineral coupon in-situ incubated in ocean water Damariscotta River, Maine, United States -... | ecosystem: Environmental > Aquatic > Marine >... | reverse complement strand
TGTTGGATTTGGATGGCGAGTTCAAACAAAAGCCCAGCTTTCCAACAGATGGAGACAATGCCTCGGGCGCTTTTTTCCCGAAAAGCAATTTTGACAACATTTTCGGGGAGTTTTGAGAAAATGATTAGTGCTGCCATAACGAGTGAATAGTCGGCATTTTCCAAGGCTTTAAGAAGTATATCCGAATTCACCCGATTTCTTTTTTGCATGCCGCGAACAACATTATAAGGAATATCTGCGTTTAAGAAATCAATGACGGGTGTAGGCAGTAGTTGGTTGTTATTGATGGGTTTGCCGTCGTTTTTTTGTCGCTTGGCAACGACTTTATCAATTGATTTCAATTGTTCTGGGTCATTGTCATGCCGTGCTTTTAAAGTGCCGAGCAGTTCTGTATCGATAAATTGAGAAAGCTGGACTTTTGAACGCGGCGATAATGTTGGCCTGCTAACCAATGGTGATTGCCAAAGCTCGATATTACGGGATTTATCGACCAATTCATCCAATGTTTGTTCGCGGAACTGTGTGCTGGAATTTAATAATAATTCAGAAATGGCGTCGACATTATTAGTGGCAACAATAACATCGGACACATTTTCGCTGACATCTTGGCGCTTGGAAATGGCTTTTAATGCGCCATCGGTGGGTTTATGTTGGACGCGCTCAATTAAATCCTTTTCTTGTAAAACAGGGGAATGGGTCAATACCGGTGTGGCTACGTCGGCATCGTCATCCCATGCTAAGGTTTTAATCACATCATGGGGGGCCGTCTCGATTTTTTGTAACGACCCAGAAAGCATGCGCCTGATTTCGACTTCATGGTCGCGGGCGATGACTTGTAGGGCTTCATCAGACCCACTGAGTTTGGTTTTTTTACGGCCGGTTTTTGATTGAGGCGTTTTTTTTGATATTAGATGATTCGTCAGCTTGCGGGTTAAATTAACGCGAATGTCGGTGATTGTATCACGAGCGAGTATCAAGTCCGCTTTGCCAGGGGTCGCGGAATTCCGGGCGACTGTGCGTCTGACTTCCGGGTCTTCATCGTCGGCTAAAAAATATAAAATTTCTTTGGGTAAATCGGTACGTTCGGCGAGTTCCTGCCTGACGGCAGGATCTGAATTATTGGCAAGTATGCTGGCGTCCTTATAAGATATCATCAAACGGGCTTCCATTAATTCATGCATCAGGGGGGGGCGCCGCTGGGGCCATAGCAAAACCACCCTTCCCATCTTTTTTAATATCATACATGGCTTCGTCAGCTCTGGAAACCAGTCCATTTAAAGTTTCTTTGGTGTTAGGGTCATACATGGCAATACCCACCGATATGCCTAATGGCTGTTCAGGGGTTCCGGAAAACTGTTCCAGCTGTGTGCTCGCAGCCATCAATGTTTTAGCACGATTCAAAGTCACTTCGGGTGAAATGCCATCTAACCACATGGCAAACTCATCACCGCCTAATCTTGCGATCACATCACCGGGCCTTGAAAATTCCATGAGCATGTCGCGTAAAAACAATATCGCATCATCACCGGTTTTATGACCATGTAAATCGTTCACCAGTTTAAAATTATCCATGTCTAAATAAAACAATGCGGCTGTTTTTCGGCTTAATTGCAAACGTGACACGCGCCTTGGCAATTCTTCTTCGAAAAAAGCCCGCCGGTTGAGCATGCCCGTTAAACTGTCGGTTCTGGATAATGCGACGATGCGTTCATGGTTGGTGATTTGTTCGTTGGCGATGCCCAATTGATTAGCAACATCTGCAATCATTAAAATATGATCATCGTCCCAAGCGTCGCCTGATGCCGCTTTCCAGATCGTCAGCGCGCCATTAACCGTTTTACGGTAACTGGTGGCGGCGGCCAAAACTTGCCAGTCCCCGACTAAAATTGTTTTAACATCAGAGCCGTTGGTGAGCACTGAAAGTTCAGGCTCGATTCCATCGATTCCATCGATGTTGCCGTATTCGGCTGCGATTGTGAATTCACCAGGCGTGATCTGTCTGAAAATTCGACATCCTGCAACCCCTAATGCCCGCGCGGTCGCAGCCGATGCGGCATCCAACATATTGCTGGGTTGAAGCTCGTCACGGATGGTGCCGACAATGTAATGCAGCAGTTGTTCACGGTGACGAGCATTGGCAAGCGCCGCCTCGCTTTCGCGTTCCATAGTCACATCGCGGCATACACCACGCGCGCCTTTCCAAACATTAATGTTATCGGCCGAAACCGTTAATGGAACCGATGCCATGACCATACACGCGGTTGAACCGTCTTTGTGTTTAAGCCAAACTTCAACATTATTCAGCGCTTTTTGACTGGTGAACGGTGTATGTGGGAAACTGTCTGGATTAATAATCAGTTGTTCTGCATGAAACCCGATTAATTCGTTTGTAAGGTAGCCTAAGGCACCATCATGGGAAACAAAGGTAAATGTCCCGTCTTCACCAATTTCCCAGCAAAAATCACTGGAAACTTCAACCAAATCTTTGTAGCGCTGACGGGATTCGACCAAAGCCGATCGCAAATTGCGCTCCATAGTTTGGTCACGGGTTAAAACCAATAATTGATCGGCGATTTTGAGCGGTAAAACGCTAACTTCTAAAATCACATCGCCTTTGGAACTTTGTAGCACAATGGTATCGGCTAATAACATGCCTTGTTCGGCAGCCCGGGCAATGAGCTCGTTGACTTCGGGTGCTGCTCGGTGGCTTAAAATAGCTTCCAGTCCGGCACCTTTGGCATTCGAGGACAAGACATTACCCTGTGCATCTACGATCACCGCTGGGCTTGGGTAATTATCAAGAAAATGGGTTTGTGTGGTCATGTTCATGAAATTCTGGGCGATGCTTTAAAGTTCGGAAATTAATGCAAATAAATAGAATTAAACATATTGGAATTAAACATATTGAAAGTGTTTACTAGACATGATTATTAGTTAGCAGGATTTTGTTTATCTAAAATGTGCACATATTATGTACACATATATTATATACACTGACTTGATGATAGCGGGTACAGGTTTTTACGAAAATATACAATTCTTTGGACGGATCGTCGGCGGGATTGATTAAAAAGGATCGGGGAAGACGTGTGTTTTTGTGATAGGTTTAATCTTGTAATGGTTCTTACAGATGCAACCTTGCAAGAACCTGACAGATCCGGGAAACATGAAAATGGATTTAATAACGCCTCAACCAAAAACAAAGATTTCAGATAAGCGCCTACGTGATTGCATTGATGTCTGGATTTTTGATCTTGATAATACCTTGTATGCTCATCAGCATGCACTTTTTAGTCAAGTAGAACAGAATATGACACGGTTTATTGAACGTTTGTTGAATGTATGCCGAGATGATGCTTATGCTTTGCAAAAAGATTATTTTAAACGTTTTGGTACAACCATGCGCGGGTTAATGGATCACCATGATGTTGATCCTGCTGATTTTCTTGCCTTTGTCCATGATATTGATGTTTCCGGTTTGCCAGAGGATCCGCAATTAGCGGCGGCGTTAAATCAATTGCCGGGGCGAAAAATTATTTTCACCAATGCGTCATCGGGCCATGCGGAACACGTTGTCAAAAAACTTGGGATCGCTGGGCATTTTGATGAAACATTTGATATTATCGATGCCAATTATCGGCCTAAACCGGAACCGGATATCTACCAACAACTGATTGAGCGGTTTTCCATTGATCCAACACGCGCCGTAATGGTCGAAGACATGGTGCGTAATTTAGCCCCCGCCGCAGATTTAGGTATGACCACCGTCTGGGTCGAAAATGAAACGTCTTGGGGCCGCCAAGGATTAGGAGAAACGCGGCTGGATCATACGGTCGATGGATTGACGCCTTGGCTGTCACAAGTTGCGGCAGGCGCCATATAAAACATATTAATGCGGATCATTGTTGACACACCATGGATGGTGCCTCATTTTCCCTGCATGAATTGTATTTCACATTATTTTTTATGAGGACAGTTATGAATACATCCAGTTTGCAAGCGACCATTGACGGTGCATGGGAAAATCGCGACGAAATCGGACCGGCAACCAGCGGCGATACGCGGGACGCAATTGAATTGGCACTTGATCAATTGGATAAAGGTCAATTGCGTGTGGCCGAAAAAACAAACACCGGCTGGCAAGTTAATCAATGGTTGAAAAAAGCCGTATTGTTGTCATTCCGCATTCGTGACATGGCGCCGATTTCTGGCGGCCCTGATGGCGCGCCTTGGTTTGATAAAGTGCCGTCAAAATTCGAAGGCTGGGGCGTTGATGAATTCACCAAAGCCGGGTTCCGCGCTGTTCCTAATGCCATTGTCAGGCGCTCAGCCTATATTGCACCCGGCGTTGTTTTGATGCCAAGCTTTGTAAACTTGGGCGCTTATGTCGATAGCGGAACCATGGTGGATACGTGGGCAACGGTTGGATCGTGTGCACAAATTGGTAAAAATTGTCATATTTCTGGCGGCGCCGGTATCGGCGGTGTGTTGGAACCTTTACAAGCAGGGCCTGTGATCATCGAAGACAATTGTTTCATTGGTGCCCGTGCCGAAGTTGCCGAAGGCGTCGTCGTCGAAGAAGGCTCGGTTTTATCGATGGGTGTGTATCTAGGCGCATCTACAAAAATTGTTGACCGGGCAACAGGTGAAATTTTTATGGGCCGGGTGCCTGCGTATTCGGTCGTGGTTTCGGGATCCATGCCCGGAAAACCGTTTCCTGATGGCACAATGGGGCCGTCATTGTACTGTGCGGTAATTGTCAAACGCGTTGATGCCAAAACCCGCTCTAAAACATCGATCAATGAACTTTTGCGTGATTAACAGTAATGACAGATCGTTTTGACCCCGTTGAGTTGTCGATTGAATTGCTTCGGTGTGCCAGCGTCACGCCCGTTGATGCGGGGTCTTTGGATGTGCTGCAAGAATTCCTTGAACCCTTGGGTTTTGAATGCCGACGTATGACGTTTTCTGAGCCGGGCACGCCAGATGTTGACAATTTATATGCTCGCTTTGGCACGATAGCACCGAATTTTTGTTTTGCCGGGCATACGGATGTGGTGCCGCCGGGAAATATTGCCGATTGGAACAGTGATCCGTTTAAGCCGGAAATCCGAGACGGTCTGTTATATGGCCGCGGCGTGTCGGATATGAAAGGCGCGATTGCCAGTTTTTGCGCGGCGGCCGCTAGGTATATCACATCGGCTCCTGATCATTTCAAAGGCTCCATTAGTTTGATGATCACCGGCGACGAAGAAGGCCCATCAATTAATGGCACACGGAAAATGCTGGGCTGGTTAAAAGATCGTGGCGAAACCATTGATCATTGTTTGGTCGGGGAACCTACCAATCCGGATCAACTTGGTGAAATGGTAAAAATCGGACGCCGTGGCAGTTTGAATGGGCATATCCGTGTCAAAGGCCGCCAAGGTCATTCGGCATATCCGCAATTGGCTGATAACCCGTTACCAAGGCTGGTCAAATTTTTAAACCATTTATCTGAAACGCCCCTTGATGACGGTAGCGAACATTTCCCGCCAACGACATTGGCTTTGACCAGTGTTGATGTCGGTAATACCGCTACCAATATTATTCCAGCACGGGGTGAAGCTAAATTTAATATCCGCTTTAATGATCATCACACAGGGGAATCGTTAACTAAAAAACTGCAACAATGGCGTGATGAAATCGCAGGTGACAGTGAACTAAATATCAGGGTCTCTGGCGAAGCGTTTTTGACCCCGCCCGGGTTATTAAGCGACATTTTGTCCCAAGCAATTAAAGACGTGTGTGGACGGGTGCCAGAATTGAGCACCACGGGCGGCACATCCGATGCTCGGTTTATTAAAAATATTTGTCCGGTTAGTGAATTTGGCTTGACCAACCGCACCGCCCATATGGTTGATGAATGCGCGCGGGTATCTGATATTCACCAATTGAGCACCATTTACGAAAAAACACTTATGTTTTATTTTAAACGCATGAATGAGCATAATAATTGAGCCTCGCATTGTGTTGTGGGTTCGCTCAGATGTTGGGAAAGCATAGATGAATGATACAGCTCGGTCTTTAAACGCAGCATGGAAATTGTTGCGCTTTGAAAAGGCGGCCATCGACGATTTTGATGATACAATTGTCGGTTTCTGGCGATCGTTTCGGGCGATGTTTTTGGTCCTGCCGTTATTCATGGTTTTCCTGTCTATGCGAACAGACGTCGATATGGATTTGTCTGTTTGGACCGGTGAAGTTTTAATTTATGCCATTTCTTGGTTTGCGTTTCCTGTTGTGATGGCTTTTGTTGCGGATAGAATGGGAGCGTTTAAAAATTATAAGCGCTTTATTGTCGCCTATAATTGGAGCAGCGTCTGGCAGAATGTGATATATTTACCAATTATCATGTTTGTAAAATTGAATGTTTTGCCACCGGAATTATCGATTTTTGCGTTACTTTTTGTTTTAATCTATAGCTGGTTTGTCGCGCGCACGGCCTTGGACATATCAACGGGGACCGCGATCGGTGTTGTCATGCTGGACTTTTTTTTAGGGATATTCATACAATTCGCGCCGGATAAATTTTTATAATAAAACCTTCAGTAATACATTAGGCTGGGTTGGTGATGGAAAACAGTTTGGGCGAGCAAAAACAGTTTCGAGTTGGTGTGGTTGATAAAAGTCCGCTTGTTCAAGCTGGCCTTAAACAAATTTTATCGGAAGATAATCGTTTTGAGTTGGTGTTGACGTGTTCAGGCGGTGTTGAATTTATTGATGCCTTGGAAACGGTTTCAATTGATGTTGGTATTGCTGGATGGGTGATGGCCGATGGTGACGGTAAATATATCCTTGATCATTTGCGCTCATCCTTAACCACGCCAAAAATCGTTGTCTTTACCGGGGCCGAAGGCGGAGCCGTCCCAGCCCAAGCCATGGCACACGGGGCGGCGGCCTTTGTATCTAAAAGCGAACAGCCGAAAATGTTGCTGGATACATTGGCCGATGTCGCAGGCGGGCGGATGGTGTTCCCTTATATGGATGTGCGTAAAATAAATGATAACCCGTTATCGGCATTGACCGGGCGTGAACTTGAAGTGTTGTCGTCATTGTCAGCCGGGCGGAACAATAAAGAAATCGCTTATGACCAAGGTGTGTCGGCGAATACGGTTAAGTTTCATATCAAAAATATTTATGGAAAATTACAGGTTAGTAGCCGGGCTCAGGCCGTTGCTCTGTACCTAAGGTCATAAGTTACCTATATAGGTAGTTTAATGCCTACCCATAAAAAATAAATCCACCCCCCAAGGGGATGTTGGGTTTAGCTGATTTGGGAACTATGGTCATTTTAAGCCGTTAATTCTTTAAAAATTTAAAGCGTATGTCATAAATACCAGTAATTTTTAAAGATATTTAGAAAATTCAGGGAGAATTTAATGGTTCGTGCTATTACGTTAAAGGACCATCTTGATCAATGGTCCAAAAATGACCCTACCCGAAAAATCGTTGCGAATGTTATGTGCGCGATTGCATCGGGCTGTTGTGAGTTGTCTAGGCTCGTTGCCCAAGGGCCGCTGGCAGGTAATATGGCGGCCGTCTGCGGCGATAATACCGATGGCGATCAGCAAAAAGAGCTGGATATCCGTGCCAACGATATCATCATCAAAAATTTACAAAATCAATCCGTACGTCATTTGATATCCGAAGAGCTGGACGAAGCTTTAAATATTAACAACGGTGGATTGTTGGATGTGGCAATCGATCCGTTGGATGGGTCATCAAATATCGATACCAACCTTTCTGTGGGCACGATATTTTCGGTGGTCAAAGCCCCTAAATCAGATGCGCTGCTAAGCTTACCAACAGGGCGTCATCAGTTAGGCGGCGGCTATGTGATTTATGGGCCGCAAACATCGATGGTTTTAACGGTCGGTACGGGCGTGCAAATATTTACAATGGACCCTGAAACAGGAATATTTTATCTGACGACAGAACAGGTCAAAATCCCCAAAGACACCAAAGAATTTGCTATTAATGGATCAAACTTTCGTCATTGGGATCGGCATATTAGTCAATACATTGATGATTGCTTGGCAGGCACCCAGGGCTTGCGTGGTGAAAATTATAATATGCGGTGGTTGGCATCACTCGTCGCCGAATGTCACCGAATTTTATCCCGTGGCGGGATTTTTCTATACCCCGGTGATGACCGTCCCGGTTACGGTGATGGTCGTCTGCGGTTGGTCTACGAAGCCAGCCCCATTGCCATGTTGATGGACCAAGCCGGTGGTATGGCAACGACAGGAACGGATAATATTTTAGATGTTCAAGCGACCGATATTCATCAGCGCACACCTTTGATTTTTGGTTCATTAAATGAAGTCAAACGCGTTGAGCAGTACTACCTAAATACAAATTCTGAAAACAGTGTATCGCCACTTTTCAGCGGGCGCGGACTATTTCGCGTCCATAAATAAACGGAGAACTTAATGTCTGTCAAACATCCCATTATATCGGTCACCGGGTCATCGGGCGCGGGCACATCGTCGGTCAAACAAACGTTTGAACAAATTTTCCGCCGTGAAAAAGTGCGCGCGACGTATATCGAAGGCGATGCGTTTCACCGCTATGACCGAGTGCAAATGAAACAGGTAATGGCTGACGAAGGGGATAAAGGCAATCATCATTTCAGCCATTTTGGAGCGGACGCTAATTTGTTGGAAGATTTAGAAGGCGTCTTTAAAGAATTTTCCGAAACCGGTTCCGGGCGAACACGGCACTATATTCACGATAGTGATGAAGCCAGATTATATAATGGTGACGCTGGGACATTTACCGATTGGCAACTGATCAATGATGAGACGGATTTACTTTTTTACGAAGGTCTTCATGGTGCCGTCGTAACCGATCAGGTCAATGTGGCGCAATATGCAGATTTAAAGGTGGGTGTTGTGCCGGTTATTAACTTGGAATGGATACAAAAAATCCACCGCGATACTGCGGAACGTGGTTATTCTACCGAAGCCGTTACCGATACCATGCTGCGTCGGATGCCTGATTACGTCAATTATATTTGTCCGCAATTTACTGAAACAGATATTAATTTCCAGCGTGTTCCCATGGTCGATACATCTAATCCATTTATCGCCCGTTCGATTCCAACCGCCGACGAATCGATGGTTGTCATTCGTTTTCGTGACCCCCATGGCATTGATTTTCCGTACCTAGTATCCATGATCCACGACAGTTTTATGTCGCGCGCTAATTCCATCGTCATCCCCGGCGGCAAGCTGGATATCGCCATGCAACTGATATTAACACCTATGATATTACAGCTCATCAATCGCCGTCACCGCGCATAAAATTTTCATCTTCGAATTTCAGGAATTAAATAATGGCTGGCACTGCAACAAAACAAACGGACACACCTTCCAATTTATCCAACGCTATCCGGTTTTTATCGGCTGACGGTGTTGAGGCTGCGAATTCGGGTCATCCGGGCATGCCGATGGGCATGGCTGAGGCGGCGACGGCATTATTTACCCGTGTTATGAAGTTTGATGCGGGTGCTGCGGATTGGGCGGACCGTGACCGTTTTATTTTGTCGGCGGGTCATGGTTCTATGTTGTTGTATTCGTTGTTGTATTTGACGGGTTATGCAAAAATGACATTGGATCAGGTTAAAAATTTCCGTCAAATGGGTGCGATTACGGCGGGTCATCCGGAATACGGTCATGCGCCGGGCATTGAAACCACGACCGGTCCGTTGGGCCAGGGTATTGCGACCGGGGTCGGAATGGCGTTGGCGGAACGTATGTCCAACGCGCGGTACGGCGGCGAACTGGTTGATCATTACACCTATGTGATTGCAGGGGATGGGTGTTTGATGGAAGGCATTAGTCACGAGGCCATTTCCATGGCAGGTCACCTTGGTCTGGGTCGGTTGATTATTTTGTGGGACGACAATGATATTTGTATTGACGGTCCGTTATCGAAAACGGTTGATGATGATCAGTTGGCGCGGTTCAAAGCGTCGAACTGGGATGTATCATCCGTTGACGGTCATGATATGGATGCGGTTGAGGCGGCGTTGTTGGCGGCTAAAGCGACGGACAGGCCAAGTTTAATCGCGTGCAAAACGACCATTGGCCGTGGTGCGCCCACGAAACAAGGCACGTCGGCGACCCACGGTGCACCGTTGGGTGCGGATGAAATGAACGCGGCTCGTGAATTGATGGGCTGGTCTTATGATGCATTCCAAGTGCCGGACGATGTGTTGTCTGAATGGCGTGCAGTGGGAGCCAAAGGCGAAGTCGCACGTCAGGCTTGGCAGAACCGAATGGCCGCCTCGGATATGAAGCCAGATTTCATGCGCGCCCTTAACGGCGATTTAGGGGACGGTTGGCAGGACGCTTTGAACGCTCATAAAAAACAGTGTTCCACGGACAAACCCGGTTGGGCGACACGCAAAGCTTCGGGCGAAGCCTTGGCGGTGTTAACAGAAAATATTGCTGAACTGATCGGTGGGTCGGCTGATTTAACGGGTTCGGTGAATACCATGACGCCGTCGACCAAAGCCATCACGCCTGATGATTACAGTGGCCGTTATGTGCATTACGGTGTGCGTGAACACGCGATGGCGGCGGCCATGAACGGGTTGGCGCTGCACGGCGGGTTTATTCCTTATTCGGGCACATTTTTGGTGTTTGCCGATTACATGAAAGGCGCGATCAGGCTGTCAGCGTTGATGGGACAGCGCGTTGTTTATGTATTAACCCACGATTCCATTGGCTTGGGCGAAGACGGCCCTACCCACCAAGCGGTGGAAACCTTGGCCATGTTGCGGGCGCTGCCGAACTTTAATGTTTACCGGCCTTGCGATGCGGTGGAAACGGCGGAATGTTGGGCTGATGCCTTGGTTAACAAAGATACCCCGTCGGGCATGGTGCTTAGCCGCCAAGGGTTGCCGTTGCTCAGGGGCGATCACACCGACGATAATCTATCGGCCCGTGGCGGCTATGTATTGCGGGACGCATCGGGTGCGCGCCAAGTGACGTTGTTGGCCACCGGGTCCGAAGTTCAAATCGCCATCCAAGCCCAAGAAAAATTAGAAACCGATGGCATTAAAACCGCTGTGGTCTCGATGCCGTCATGGGAACGTTTTGATGAACAGGATGCAAGCTACCGGGGTGATGTGTTGGGAGAAGGCACGGTTCGTGTCGCGGTTGAGGCGGCGGTTAAAATGGGTTGGGAACGCTATATCGGTATGGACGGTGGTTTTGTCGGCATGACCGGGTTCGGCGCATCGGCCCCGGCGCCTGAGTTATTCACACATTTTGGCATCACGGCGGATGCGGTTGTCAAACACGTTAAATCACGGCTTTAAGAACAGGGATTAAAAAATTATGGCACGGGTATCATTACGACAATTATTGGATCACGCGGCGGAACAGGGTTACGGGATGCCGGCGTTTAACATCAACAACATGGAACAGATGTTGGCGATTATGGCGGCGGCTGACAAACTGGATGCACCGGTGATTATGCAAGCCAGTCGCGGGGCGCGTAAATATGCCAATGACCATGTGCTGCGTCATTTGATCGAAGCGGCTATTGACATGTATCCGCATATCCCGGTGTGCATGCATCAGGATCACGGCAACAACGCAGAAACTTGCCTGTCGGCGATTACCAACGGGTTTTCTTCCGTCATGATGGATGGTTCGTTAGAAGAAGACGCTAAAACGCCCGCATCCTATGACTATAACGTGGGGGTGACGGCGAAAATCACAGAAATGGCCCATATGGTCGGTGTCTCGGTCGAAGGCGAACTGGGGTGTCTGGGGTCATTAGAAACCGGGGAAGGCGAAAAAGAAGACGGCCACGGGTTCGAAGGCACGTTGGATAAAGAGATGCTGCTGACCGACCCGGACGAAGCCGCTGATTTTGTTAAACGTACCAAGGTCGATGCCTTGGCGGTGGCGATCGGCACATCCCACGGGGCTTATAAGTTTACGCGTAAACCAACGGGCGATATTTTGGCCATGAATGTTGTCAAAGCCATCAACGCGCGCTTGCCGAATACGCATTTGGTGATGCATGGGTCAAGCTCCGTTCCACAAGACTTGCAGGACATCATCAATGAGTTTGGTGGCGAAATGCCGCAAACGTATGGAGTGCCAGTCGAAGAGATCGAAATCGGTATTAAAAACGGCGTGCGTAAGGTGAATATTGATACCGATTGCCGGATGGCGATCACCGGACAAATCCGCAAACTATTAACCGAAGACAAACAGGCCTTTGACCCACGCGCCTACCTTAAACCGGCCATGGCGGGCATGGAAGCGGTGTGTTTGGATCGGTTCGAACGCTTTGGCGCGGCCGGACAAGCATCTAAAATCAAAGTCGTTCCCTTAAACGAAATGGCCGCACGCTATGCGCGCGGATCATTGGATCCACAGGTGAAATAATTCATAGTTACAGAACAGGATATGACAATGACACCCGATCTTAAAATAGCACCTAGTATTTTGTCTGCTGATTTTTCAAAACTCGGTGATGAAGTCAAAGCCATTGACGATGCTGGTTGTGATTATATCCATATTGATGTGATGGATGGTCATTATGTACCGAACCTTACTTTTGGACCGCCGGTGATTAAATGCATCCGCCCGCATACGGAAAAATTATTTGATGTGCATTTGATGATTGATCCGGCACAAGCATCATTGGATCAATACGCCAATGCTGGGGCTGATATTATCACAGTTCATGCCGAAGCCGATAAACATTTGGACAGGTCATTACAAGCCATCCGATCATTGGGTAAAAAAGCAGGCGTTTCATTAAATCCTTCAACACCTGAAAGCGTCATCCAGTATGTTTTAGACCGGGTAGATTTGATTTTGGTGATGTCTGTTAATCCAGGGTTTGGTGGGCAAAGTTTTATTCCTTCCCAGCTTGATAAAATCCGTAACATTAAACAAATGATCGCTGACCGGCCCATCGAAATCGAAGTTGACGGCGGTGTAAATAAAGACACCATTAAACAAGTGGTTGATGCCGGGGCTAATGTTGTTGTCGCAGGATCGGCTGTATTTAACGGTGGTGATTACAAAGCTGCCATAGATCTTTTGCGAAAGACGGCACATTAAATCATTTAGGTGATTGCTTTAATTTGATCATCCGTCAGGTTACCGGGAACAATAGTCACGGGCACACGCAATTTTCCTGTCATTTTTTCAACCAAATAACTGACAAGTGGACCGGGGCCGTCGGTGCCTGATGCTGCCCCTAATACCAATAATGAAATGTGCGCGTCTTCGTCGAGTAAAGTCACTACTTCTTCGCCAACGCTGCCTTCACGGATATAACACACTGGCATGTGACCTGTGCGTTTTTGAACCAGTGCCGAGACGACCTGTAATAATTCTTCGGCCTCTTCACGGGCCTCCATACGCATACGGTCACCAATAGCCATCCAGTGTTGGAATTCTGCAGGCTGCATGACGTACAGTAATGCCACACGCCCATTAGTGTTATCTGCACGGTAACAGGCAAATTTAAGCGCATGGCCCATTTCAGCACTGGAATCGACGACACATAAAAATGTACGGTGATGGGCATCATCTACAGCATTTTGATCGGCCCCATCGCCTTGGGCATTCGTCTCAACAGGATTTGTGTTTTTATCGGACATAATAACTGCGCCTCAAGATTTGCGGAAAGCTGAATTCGCTAACCATCCTGCCAGACCCGCAATAAGAATTGCAAGTATGCCGTAAATTAATGAATTTTTTTGTGCAAAATCATAGACTTGGGATTCAAGGCCGAATTTACGCACAGACAGCAATGACGTTTTTTGGGCGATAAGTTCGCCTTTTCTAACTAAATAGACATCAACACCGAACTCGCCAACACTGACATTTGCCGGAAATTTAATTTTGGTCCGGAATAAACGGTTGCCTAAAAATGTTAGGTCTTCTGGGTCCCATGTATAGAGACCTTGTTGGACTTTGTTTCGGATCAATGCAAGCC
>Ga0316208_1002671_pt1 | contig 14035 bp, 18 predicted proteins | sample 3monopyrite_MG_FD_204944 | JGI IMG/M metagenome (GOLD analysis project Ga0316208, IMG submission 204944) | Microbial mat bacterial communities from mineral coupon in-situ incubated in ocean water Damariscotta River, Maine, United States -... | ecosystem: Environmental > Aquatic > Marine >... | reverse complement strand
GGTATTGCAGTATGCCCTGCTCACCATCGATATAAGTAATGGTGCTGCGACAACTGGCGGTGGATAAAAAACCGGGGTCATAGGTAAAATAACCTAACTCATTATAAAAGTGACCGATGTCAACCACCGGCGGTCCTTGCGTCGGATCTCGTAACGGCATTTCGATCTGCCGACCGGTTCGGTTATCGATAATGGTAATACTGTCCTTTTTCATAATGTTATACTCCTGAGTTATTCTTTCTGCGTCGGATACTTTCTCCTGCTTAAGTTAAGTCATATCACAATACTGTTATTACTCAATTTTATTTTGAACTGGCCATATTACTGCTTTTATGTCGTTTATCATCCGGGGTAACCGGCACATACCGTGACCGTTATGACAAACGGTCGATATCCATGCGCGCGGTATAGAATGCACCGGACTGACCAAACAGGCCGCCGCCAGACCCGCTGATCCGGCACCCGAAATGGTAACCGCATCCTGATCACTGCCCATTAATGGCACGCTTCTTTTTATTAAGCTCAATCCTGATTCGCTATAGCTAACTAAGCTTATTCGATTTCTAATCTCATCGACATCATCTGTACAGGCAGTCATCAGCCTTTACTTTACTAAACCCGATGATTTTGCGATAGTATCCATGTTATGAACTATTATTGATCCAATATGGAAATCGAAACTTCAACCACCGTCGGCACATTACTACGAGATTACCCAGAACTGACCGACTGGTTCATGGAGTTGGGCCTGTGTGGCTGTGGCAATGATTCAACGATGATGTGGACGATACAACGGCTGGCAGAAGAAAAAAGCATGGATCTCGCCGCCCTGCTCGAGAAAATAAATAACAAGATTGCCTGAATCTTTATCGGCCAGACAGGATTTTTAAATCCTGTCTGGCCTAAAATTTACGTCCTCAGCTTTGTTAACTTACTTCTTTTCAAGTTTCTTGATTTTCTTCTTAAGCTTTTTCATTTCCTTATTCATCTTAGCGAAGTTAAACCACTGCTCGCCTTCAACCGGCAACATCAGAGAAGAACCGTAAACCCGCCATGAGTCATCCCAGTTCGCGGGATCCTTGAAACCAAGCAGCCTTAGTTGCAGATAAGTCAATGTCGAACGCGTGCCGGTCTGGCAGTAGGCGACGGTGCGTTTGTTTTTATCCAGCTTGCCAAACACCTTATGGGCTTGATCCGCATCAAGGTAACCGGTCGGTTTCATCTTGCCGCTCTTCTTGTCTTTTTTCTGCAGGACGGTTTCGACATGTGATTTATTCAAGGTCACATTGGGGATATGCCCGCCCCTGATCGCGCGGATATCCTTGCCGTCATATTCCTTTTTTGTCCTCGAGTCGATAAGTTGCACACCTTTCGCCTTTCCTTCGGCGATATCCACGACCTCGCCTGTTGTGCTATATCTGTTGGCGACAACCCTGGCCTTGAATGTTTTAGCGGGTTTCTTAACGGCCTTGTTGTCGAGCCGGTTGCCCGCCTTACGCCAGGCATCGATGCCACCATTGAGGAGATGAGCCTTATCGTGACCGAGATACTCCATGATCCAGAATCCGACGGTCGCATCCGTCAGCGTCTTAATATCGCCATGATAAAAAACCACATGGGTATCATTGCCAATGCCGACCTTACCCAAAAGCTTTTCATACTTTGTAGTATCTGAAAAAATTCTCGAGCTAGGATCCCTTAGTGCCTTCTTACAACGTTTGCCGAGGCTGATGGCACCCTTAATATGCCCCTTGGCATAAGCGCCCAGATCCCGGCAATCAACAACCACCCAGTTATCTTTATTGATATTTTTCTTGACCGCATCAGGCGTGACAAGAAGTTCAGGATTTGCCCAGCTTGCTGCCGACGTGATCCCGGCCCAGCTGAAAAACATAGTAAACAGAATCCCAACACTATAAATTCGCCATTTTGGTAGCTTGTTCATGATTCGCCTCCACGATTATAAATCTAAACACGTATTAGAGATTTCCATACACTATTAGAATACCGATTAAGACTAAATGAAATGATGCATCTGCATCATTTTGAAAGAGATCAGGATATTAGATAATATTACAGGCAACACTTTTGTGTTTTTACTGACACTGATGTGGGTGTAGAATTTGGCATCGTATTTTTTTATGCCATAAAATACCAAAAACATATGACGGAGCCTGAGGTATCCCCACGAAATTTAACGTTTCCTGTCATTGCGAGGAAGTACTGAAAAATATGTGTTTTTCAGTACTGACGCGGCAATCTCGGTGTTATTTATATTCATCATGAGATTGCTTCAGTCACTTTGTTCTTTCGCAATGACAGTCATTTTTTAGCAGGGTTGTTGCCTCACATGTTAACTCATTGTTTTTGATCGTTTTTTTATTTATTTTTGTGGGGATACCTCAGTGACGGAGCCATTTAAACGATGGAAAAGATGAAAAAATCTGTCTCCATAATTATTCCCAACTATCAGGGCGCGACCACCATCGCAAAATGCCTTGAAGCCGCCCTTGCCTCTCGTTATCAAAACTTCGAAGTCATCGTGGTCGATGACGGCTCTGTGGATAACTCGGTCGAGGTGATAAAAGACTTTCCCTGCAAACTTGTGCAAATGGATCGGCATGGCGGGGCCGCGCAGGCAAGGAATATCGGGGCCGCCCACAGTCGTGGTGATATACTCTTTTTCACCGATGCCGACTGCCTGCTGCAGGAAGATACCCTTTCCATCGCCAGCCAGACGTTTTCCCTGGCCGAGCCCAATACTGTCGTTGGCGGCAGCTATACCCGCATTCCATTCGATAGCGGCTTCTTTAGTCTGTTTCAGTCTGTTTTTATTCATTATTCAGAGACCCGTGAAGAGCAACATCCCGACTACCTCGCCACCCATGCACTGGTTATCGATGCCGCCAGTTTCCGCAAAAGCGGGGGCTTTAGCGAGACCTTTCTGCCGATACTCGAAGATGTCGATTTCAGCCATCGATTGCGCCAGGCTGGATACAGGCTGGTCATGAACCCGGCTATCCAGGTGCAGCACATCTTTAATTTTTCCCTGTATCGCTCATTACGCAATGCAATCCGAAAATCGATGTACTGGACGGTTTACTCGCTGAAGAATAACGATGTGTTTGCCGACTCCGGCACGGCCTCCGTCGGCCTGAAAACCAATGTCGCAGCCTGGTTTTCCTGCGCGTTTTTTTTACTCGCCTTTCTTTTAACGGACTATCGCGTCTTTATATTATTTACCCCCTTAATACTGGCCATCAATCTATTGATGAACAGAGGTTTACTGGCAGCCTTTTACCGCACCAAGGGATCGCTGTTCTCGCTCACCGCGACAGGCTATTACCTGTTGCTTTATCCGGTGGCGGTAGGCATTGGCGCACTGGCCGGCCTGGCCAGATACTTCTCCTCGGTGCGTGCCCTGCGGGAGAACGCCTGATGTATTCGCCGCTACGTCATACCGGTTCAATCCTATCGAAAGGGCAGGCACTCCAGCTCACCTTTTTTGTCACCCGCAAATGCAACGCCCGGTGTCCCTTTTGTTTTTATATTGACAATACCAGCAACGCTAAAGCCAGTGAAGCTGAGCTTTCACTTGATGAAATTAAAAAGATCTCGGCATCAATGGGCAACTTATTGTGGCTTGCCTTCTCCGGCGGCGAACCCTACCTGAGAAAAGATCTGGTCGAAATAAGCAAGATTTTCTACGATCAAAACAAACCCGTTTTTATGCTCTTTCCCAGCAATGGTCTGCTGCCGGAATTGATCAAAGACAAGACAGAACAAATCTTAAAATACTGTAAAAAATCCGTGGTTACCGTCAAGCTTTCTCTTGATGGCCTGCACGGCGATCACGATGCCCTGCGCGATACAGAGGGCTGCTTTGATAAAACCATGCAAACATATCAGCAGCTGGGCGAACTACTGGAACAGTATGAAAATTTTGAACTCGGCATCAACACGGTATTCTGCTCCGAGAACCAGCATAAAATGGACGAGATCATTGATTTTGTGCAAGGCCTGACGAAGATCAAAACACACACCATTTCAATGGTGCGCGGCAACCTGGCCGACTCGCACTTTAAAGACGTGGATGACGAAAAATACCGCCGAGCGATCGCTCGGCTTGAGAATAATCTTAAAAACCGAACCTCAAGCCTGTACCGGTTTCGTGGGGCGCGTCTGAAAGCGGCCCAGGATATTGTGCAGCGCCGTTTGATCCATCAAACCCTGCACGAACAAAAAAGATTGATCCCGTGTTATGCCGGAAAATTAAATCTGGTGTTGACCGAAACCGGCGAGGTTTACCCCTGCGAGATCCTCTCGACCAGTTTCGGTAATGTGAAAGACCATAACTACAACATGAAAGAAATCGTACGTTCCGAAAAAGCCCTGCCCGTGCTGGACTCTATCTATAATAAACACTGCTATTGCACCCACGAATGCTATTTTATTACCAACATCCTGTTCAATCCCCGCTTGTATCCGGCTCTGGCCAGGGAGTATGTGCAGATATGAAAAATGGTGTCGTTCAAGGACTGAGTCGACTGACAAGGTTGGATTGTATGTCTTGAATACTACCGCTAAACCACTCGAACGTTTAGAAAAAAAGCCCCTTGCGTATCATTTGAAAATTAAGTCGTATTTAACCAATTGGTCATCTTTTAGGAACACTTGATTCAGCAGACCTAACCACTCGTTCTTTTCGTCGGTGAAACAGGTTATTACCCGCCCATAACCAGAACAGGCTTTGCAAACCCCGGACCGCGACTTGGCAATCATTCAGGGTTCTGATCGCCAGTAGCCTTCTGACTAAAAATGCGGGTCGGGAGTAGAAACGTCGGAACGCCAGTTGGCGTAGGGTTAAGATTTCATCGCGGCTCATGGTGTAGGGGGTAAACGCCGCCGACTGATAGGTGCGGTTTGAGAGGTCGCCGGAAATTGTGCCGAATTTTTCCAGGTTGTCGTGGAGATAGGTACCGGGGAATGGGGTCAGGGCATGGAAGTTGGCCAGATCGGCATCCAGCTCGATGGCAAATTCTATGGTTTTCAGGCCGTCGGCATAAGTCTCCCCCGGTGCGCCGAATATAAACGGCGTGCTGACTTTGAGTCCGACTTCTTTTGCGGTGCGCACATCCCTGCGGATCTGTTCAAGGGTGGTGGCTTTTCGGAGTGCATTGAGGGTTTTCTGCACGCCGCTATCGACTCCAAATAAAATAGACCAGCAGCCCGCGTCTTTCATGGCCTGTAACAGGGGTTTGTCGATCTGGTTGATGCAGGCCGAGGCGAACCAGGTGAAATCAAGTTGCCGCGCCTTAATCTCGTGGCATATCTGCATGGCCCGGTCATAATCGGCGGCAAAGGTGTCGTCAATAAACTTGATCTCACGGTAGCCCTGCCTGAGACAAAGTTCGATTTCCTGCATCACGTTCTCGACGCTGCGAAAACGAATGCCACGCTTGCCGCTTTTTCGATCTTTGTCGATCTGAAAACAAAAAATACATCGTCTATCGCATCCCCTGGAGGTGATGAGAATGGTAACTGGTTTTCGTTTGTAGGTCGCCGGTGGTGGAACATACTGGTCCATATCTCCCAACAGCTCGCGCGCGGGGAAAGGTAAATCATCGAGGTCTTCGGTTAACGGTCTGGGTGGATTTTTAATGATGTTTGCGCCTTGCCGGAACACCACCCCCTGTACACCATCAAGGTCGTTACCATCGTGCAGCCTGGCCAGTAGTTCGACCATGGTTTGTTCCGCCTCACCGGTGATCACGGCATCGATGTCGGCACTTTCATCGGTTAAACATTGCGCCTGCATGGCAATGGGATACGGCCCACCGACACAGGTAAATATGTTTTTATCAAGTTGTTTGATGGCCGCTGCGGTTTTCATCGCCTTTGGCCAGCCGAAGGTGGTTGAATAAAGACCAGCGAAATCCGGCCTGAATTGTTTTAATCGGTGTAACAGTTCTTCATGCGACATGAAGGCACCGTTAAAAAATTTTACCTCATGGCCCGCGTTAATCAGACTGGCGCCGACATAGAGAGTGCCCAGTGGCTGCCAGTAATTGATTTGCGAGGCGACCGTTTTAGAAGGAAATATTTCTTCAGGCTGCCATGCCGGATGGATCAATGCACATTTCATAAATCGCTGCCCGTGGGGGAAAGCGCCTCGCGCTCTTCTTTAATGGTTTCAGATCGGTTGGCCATGATCGCTTCGGCGGCGGTTATACCTGACTCGATGGCATGGTCCATGTTGTAATACCTGAACATCCCTCCCCGGCCTATCAAACGCAAGTTGCGATATCGATCGAGATAATCGCATATTTTTTTGTGGTGCTCGGTGTAGCCCACTTCGAACAAGGGATAGGCCCTCGGGATACGTAAGATGAGCTTGTCGATGACCTCATGGTCTTTGATAAAACCCAGCTTGACCAGATGGCTAATGGTTCTTTGCGCCAGCTCTTCATCACTCGCGCTCCAGGTTTCGTCGCCACGAAAACAGAAATGTTCGGTGACCAGCAGGGTCTTGCCTGTGGGTGCCATCTTGTCACTCCAGTTTGTTGGCTCATGGATCCTGGCAAACGGAATCTTTTGTTCGGGAAAATATATCCAGGTCTGATCGGTGACTCTTTCACGCTCAAGCATGATAGTGACGATCACCAGGTCTCTGTATTTAAGTTTTGATGCCGCTTCAAGCACATCAGTGGGTGGCCTTGGTTCTAACAACTGCACCAGGGTGGCCACCGGGATGCTGGATATAAATTCATTGCCTTTGTGTGTACAGGTTTCGCTACCGGCCTGGCCATCAACTGGCCCGGTGCGGGTGGTCACACTTTCTATTTTGTCAGCGTGATGACTAATCCGTACGATGCGGGAATCGGCCAGCACACGGCTATTTTTTTCGATCTCCTCGCCCAGTCTCTCTGCAATCCGCCCGATACCCTGCGCGGGATAGAGGAACTCACTTGCCAGCGTGCGCTCTTCGCTCGTACTGTATTGGGTGTGATTGTTGCCCTTGTATTTGAACAGCGCCCTGTGGATGGCCTTGCCAAGTGAAAGTTTCTGAATGCGCTGCTCCATCCACTCCATGCAGATCCGGTTGCAATCAATGCCCCAGACTTTTTCGCTGTATTCCTTAAAATATATATCGAACAGGGTGCGGCCAAAATTTCGCACGACCCAATCTTCAAGTGAAACCATTGGTGCCTTTTTAAATCGATGGTTAAATCGCCAGCGCATCTGTTCAGCAGCATAGTCGAAGATGATTCGTGACACGGTCGGCAGGCCAAAGCCGGAAAGGGCGTTCAGCGGTTGTAACGGGTAGTCGAAATATTTGTTGCGTAACAGGATCTTGCTGGAGCGCCCGACCACAAGCAACTCATCTTTCATGATCTGCCGAATTAACTGCTCGATTTTTTTGTTACTGGTTTTAAATCGGTGTCCGCCTAAATCGAATTTAAAGCCGTGATGGTTAATGGTTCTGGCCAGACCGCCGACAGTGTTACCGGCCTCGATGACCAAAAGATCTATTGCAGATTTAGAACTGGAATTAGATCGGGATAACGCATAACCGGCACCCAGACCCGCGAGGCCCGCACCGAGAATGATGACCTCGTTTGTCTGATGATCAGTGAGGTGCCGACTTCCTTTCAAGGTCATTCATCCTGTAATTTACGGTAATATTCCTGGTCTTCCTTGCTAATTCCTTCGGTCGCCTTTTCACTGCCGCTACCACCATAACTGCCGGTCTCCACGGCCTCAAAAAACCCCGGCTCCACCCCCGTGAAAGACGACATAGTGTAACCTGCAAGAAAACCTAACAGACCCGCTACCAGTGTAATTAACACCCAAAGCTTGTTTTTCAACGCTCTACTCCTTTACTCACCGTCTCGTAAATGTTCGCCATCATTCATCCTTGAGCAGATCACGGTAATACTGTTCCATGTCCTTATCCAGTTCCTTGGCCGCTTCAGTCTTTTCACCCTTGCCGGCTAACATGCCCGTCTCGACCAGAGGTGGCAGACTGTATCCCATCATGAATCCAATAAACGCCACCGTCACGACAACCACTACCCAAAGATCACTTTTCACTGTGCATACCCTCTCTGACTATCCAGCCTGTTTCATAGTGTGCCCCGCTATAACGCATTAAAGTTTTTGTATATCCCATATAAAAGCGCCCTCCTCTTTTTTCTTCTCTATGATCTCATCACCCGTATTGTCACACATGGTGGATATCGATTCCCCGGATGAGGGGTTATCGAAGATCACCTGCAAAACATCGCCTGATTCGATTCTTTCCAATGCCTTCTTGGTATAAATCTGTGGGTGAGGACATACATAACCTTTTACATCCAGCAGGAAATTGCCATCTGTTATTTTTTCGAATTTCATCGTCATCATTCACTCCTTAACTACACGTTACCTCAGGAATTACAGGTCAAAACCCTGTTTTGCCATCTTTCTCTCGGTCCACCAGTTGAAAAATTTAACCGCAACATACGCCCCGGGAACCATACCAATACCAAATAACCAACCAGAGGGATCGCCGTTCGCCACCCGGATAAAAAAGGCGCCAATATTGCAGCCGAGCCCAAGCCGCGCACCCAATCCCATCAAGGTGCCACCGATGATCGCCCAGGTGGCAAGCTCGAGAGTGGGTTTTTTGAATTTAAATTCGCTGTATAACAACGCCATGATGGCCGCCCCGCCAATGGTGGCAATGGACATCCAGTCCGCTGGATTTACCGCGGGATTGGGTATGCCGTTTACGTACCCAAAAAATACGTTATCCATATAATTAGCACCGGTCGACTTCTGTAGCATCCAGCCAACCCATTGCGCCTCCTGTGTGGTCACATACCAGTAACCGGGATCGAAGACGGTGCCATTCACCGATATGCCATAATCGAACCCCATTCTCTCCAGTAGTGCACCTGCGTTCTTGACCCCAAACTTGACCCGCGTCCCTTGTAATACCAACATATGCAAGCCCGCCGCGACCCCAATAATCAGACCGGCGATGGCCGTTCGTTTGGAGGCCGTCAACATCGCCCAATAGCCCTTCACTTCATCGAGCGGTGTCATTTTTTCCTTGCCGACCTTGACTCTTTTTCGGACAAAGGCCTTGCGTGACCAAACGAAATAGACCACCGCTAGCAGCAATGCCGAGGGTAACAACACACCGATCAGGAAATTACCCACGATCGCGCCCAGTGCTGAAGAATTTTCCCAGCCCAGCATCGTCGAAAAGGTCATCACCGGATGGTCCCAGACATAACCGGCCAGATACTGATCCATCCAGCCGTCGCCAACGTTGATTGATTCGGGCAGTCCTTTTGCAACTGCCGAGTGATGCCAGGCCTCAGGGACAAGATTGTTGGTCCATCCACCAACATCGACAAACAAAGCCTGGGCTACACTGATGGAGATCACCACAATTAAGGCATTCATATTGCCTTCACCGGTTTTGTACAAAGAGCCCGATGCACACCCCCCCGCAAACACCATCCCGGCCCCGAAAATGAATCCGGCGATCACGGCGTGAATACCAGAGGGTGCAGGGTGGAAGGTGCTCAAGCCCTGTGCGGTCACCAGGGAAGCGACAAACGCAAAAAGCACAATGGCGATGGTGATGCCGACCGCCATTCTGGCAACGCCGACCGCAAACAGATCACGAAACGCAGAGGAAAAACAGAACCGTCCATACTGCAACGCCAACCCATAAACCAGACCAAACCACAGATAAATGGAAAGATAAATGTAATATTCGTTATAGGCAAAGGTCGTAACGCTGACCAGAACAAAAAAGCCCAACACAAAAAAGGCCCAGAAGCGGTTCTTTCTTTCACGAATGTCTTCCATTTGATCTACCTCTGATTATTTAATATTGGTTATGCTTTCTTTCTCATTCCTGTTTCAAATTACGTCGATACCGGCAGATACAGCCGAATCATGGTTTGATATTTAAATACCTTATCGGAAATTATAAACTCGCTGTCCAAACGATAGTTCGCGAGTCGATTAGCCATTTTAGTCAGAATAATTTTCGAATTAAACTGAGCTGGGTCATCAAAAATGACTATGAGTGGCTTACGTGTTTTTAATGTATTGTCAGGCGAGCCATCGTCTAAAAAGTATTCCGGATTCTTATATTGCCAGGTAAATCTTAATGACGATTTTTCGACTGACTTTGGCCGTTGAATCCGTTCTTCGTCATAAAAATAGACAAGTTTCTTTTGAGTAAACAAATCGAGAACCGGAACGGCAACTGCGGGATTAACCATCGACTTTACTCGCGGAAGCGTCACCACTTCAATTGATCCCGCCTCTCCCATATCGATGGAATCAAGATATTTCCCGGCCTGACTCAGGTTAACCGCACTGGTGTTTTGCAAAAAAGGCAGGAAGCCGAACATCGCGATAACCAGTGCCGATGCAACGGCAGAGGAAATTATAAACTTGCTTATTTTTACGCTCCTGATTTCACCAATCCCATACGCGGCCATCAAGACCAACATCGGGAAAATCATAATGAGATACCGGGCCCGCTTAATCTCCAATACAACCACCAGCAACAATAACCAACTGATAATGGCATACTTAATATCTTTGTTCTTAATCGCCGCATAAATCGAAAACAGTGCGGCCAGGGTAATGTATGGATGTATCTGAAAGAAGAAGGTCGAAATAAAACTCTCACCCCAACGTTTGAGGCCGGGGATTTGATAGTTTTGCAGTAGCTGCAGTTGCTCCAGCATCACATTATACTTCCAGAGAAATACGATGCCGATAAGAAACACCGTCGCCAGTGTTATCAGGGTTGCGCGCTGAAGAATTATTTTCCATCCGTATTCAATATGAGACAGAAAAATGACCGGAACGACACTGAGCATCAGCCAGACTGAATACTTGGATAACATAGCAAGCGCAATCGTCACCGATGCCGATAACAACAGAACCGTACCGCCTTGCCTGACGGCCTTGATCGTCGTAAAAAGAGCCAGGGTAAAAAAGAACATAGTGGCAACATCAACCAGCATCAGTGGCACCTGAGTCAGTAAGTAAGGGATGCCAGGTAGCAGTATTCCTGCATAGAGACCAATTGTTTTATTCCATAGCGTTTTACCGGTCAAATAGGTCAGTACCACTGTTGCTGAAAACAGCAAGGAGTTAACGATCTGGATGGCCAGTCTGTATTCGCCGAAAAACTTGAAAACAAGACCATAAAGAAAAGGCACCAGCGGCAGATCCGTCCACACGCTAATATCGTTTCCCCACTCTTTAAAGAAATAGCCAATGCCATACAGTTCGAGATGCTTGGCCTGTATAAAATACCTGGACGTATCAACGATAACTTCTGGTTCCCCCCAAAACAGGGCGGCAATGAGAAAGGAGGAAACAAAAAGCCATAGCGCGGGTTTGCGTATTGACAGTGAAATGCTGGAGAATAGATACGCAAGAAAAACACCGATCACAAGCACAAACAATATCGTTAGCGTATCAACACCGGCAACGGTCCATTGCCAGCTGGTAAGACGGTTATCATCCAGCGAACGAAAAACAAAAAGTGTAAGGAAGGTTGTAACCGTCAGCAGTGAGACCAGAACGGTCAGGAGATTATCTTCGTTTTGTTTTGGCTTGCTCTGGTTTAAAGCAATAATGTTATCGGCAACAGGCAACGAAATATCCGCCCGGGGTCGCCACCACCGGATAAACAGTCCGTAAAAATAACCAGGCTCGGTTCCACTCACCGCTAACTTACCCCTATTTTATGTGACACAACTTTCTGCCTCGCCCATTGCTCGCCAGTATGACCCTACTGCGAACAAAACCGATACGAAACCATTCTGCGACCTTCCCATCTTCTCCTTACATCACCAGGAGATGACCCGATCGCAAGAAAATATCCTGTCGACAAGCTCTTCATACAAAATTTCCTTTTCTTTCAGATTGACCACCTCAATCTGGTGCTCCCTCGAATGCACATCAATAATTTGATCGGATAATTCGGTCGGGCCGTCATTTAATATGTGCAGAATGTGCATTGTCATATTTCTTTCCCGGATCTCTTACGTTTGTTGTATTGTCTGCATATCGCGAATTTATCTTTGCTACAAAACAATCATCCTGTCAGCATGATGGTTCATCATTGCGTTATTAAACTGGCTTGCACAGTGGATGTCCTTTGATAGATATTCCGTATTAATTCCATAACCTTTTGCGCTATGCTCGCACAGATTTATCGACACCGCCGGCAGCTTCGCCAACGCAACAAATAAATCGTTTTCCAGTAACCTTGTTCCCTCATCCATAACAAAGATATCTGCCTCATGTTTCCGGGCCAGGGCCGCCCTGGTGATACCCAGTATATGCTCAAGATGTTTATCTGTATTAACCAGGATGCCAAGTTTCATTGTGTTTCATGCTTCATTATCTATTTTCTGTATAGCAAACAGGCATTGTTGCCTGCATAATAAGAAAATTCTATGATGAGACGCTGGTGAATGAAATGATGCATTTACATCATTTTCGCAACCGGGTGACGTCGAGTTAATAAGGTAAAATATGGTCGTACTCTAGCAGTTTGTGTGCAATCTGCTCAGTAGAAAGATATTCCACGCTTTTATTCCCTGAAAAATTGGAGTATATCTTCATCTCCATCTCCTTCATCAACTCAAGATTAAGCTGATCCTCTTCCGACTCTATCGATTTTCCATTCAGCATATAAACATCGATCACGTCATCCACCAGAGTGAGCCCAAGCGACATCCTCAGTGCCTCCCCTTGCCTGTCCCTGACAAGTACGGCAATTTTTTTTATCATTGCGTATCTCCTGTTATTGCAACCAGTTAATAATGAACGAGGTTGTGCCGATAGGCATAGGCCACTGTTTCAACCTGGCTATGCACTCCGAGTTTTGCCTGAATATGCTGAAGGTGGTTACGTACCGTCACGCGGCTAATGTTTAACAGTTGGGAGATTACCAATACAGCCAGTCCCTCCGCTAACAATTGGAGAATCTCATGCTCTCGAGCGGTCAACGATGAGTCGGTAACGGGCGACGAATAAGCATCGTTTTCAGTATTCCGGTTCAAAGTGTTGTACTCCAGTACATCAAGGGTATCCGTGGCCTCTCCCCTATGCAGCAGATGCACGCATGTCCACCGTTGCTTATGTCGGGATGGCACCAGAACAATACTGACTGAGAGCCTCAACTCATCCCCATCGCTCTTACGTGCCCGAAGTGGAAACGTTGCGGGAGTATTTTCGCCCCGGTTCAACCGAGTCATACAACATCCTCCTCCGCAGAAGGGCTGCCCCGCCGGATCCTTGCCGCGCACAACTTTGCTACACGGACGACCGAGCGCCTCAGAGGAAGGCGTGGCAAACAACTGCGCACAACCGGAATTCCAGAAGATAATATTCTGCTTGCCATCAACGGCAAAGACACCGTCTACATCGCGAAAAAGCAAGTCTGCCAGATTAGCCATAACCGAACTCCTTTGAGTGTTGTGCGCGACCCCCGCTCTTTTGGTCGCACCATTATTATAAGGTGATTATTATCTGAGTATCTCCCTAGCTAACTCAGCTCACTGTAGGATAAAGACGGTTTTTGTTAAGATGCTGCTTTTTAACAGTTTTATTACTAATTTTGTGGGGATCCCTCAGGGCCAGATCCCACAAGGCGGCGATACCCGAAGCGATACAGGCAAAAGGATTGGCCCGGGAGCTACCCGCCAGGCGCACTGTCGAGGTGCTGGCATTCTGCTTATGATAAAAACCACCGATCCCAACCACGGGTGGCCCTTGTGTCGAATATTGTACAGGCAACTCAATCTGCCGGCCGTTGATATTATCAATAACAGTGATGGTATCCTTACTCATAGCACTATCCTCCCAAATGGATATTTTAAAACACAGGTTCCATATCAATGTGGCCACAGGGACATTCCTGAGCACAAATTCCACAACCCTTGCAGTAGTCATAATCGATTTCGTAGTCTGTATTCCTTTTTATTACCGCAGCATC
>Ga0316208_1002670_pt1 | contig 14036 bp, 23 predicted proteins | sample 3monopyrite_MG_FD_204944 | JGI IMG/M metagenome (GOLD analysis project Ga0316208, IMG submission 204944) | Microbial mat bacterial communities from mineral coupon in-situ incubated in ocean water Damariscotta River, Maine, United States -... | ecosystem: Environmental > Aquatic > Marine >... | reverse complement strand
AATCCCTTGATATATTCCTAAACTTAAATGATGTTGATGCAATTAGTCAGGTCTATAATTTGCTTCAGATGGCTTATGCCAGTAAGGAAGAGTTCCAAAAAGCATATATTTATACAAAAAAATATGAAGACTATAGAGACTCAGTATTTAATTTGAAAACCAAAAAAACAATTGCCAATCTATCATCTGTACGTGAAAAAGAAGTAGCTGAAAAAGAAAGTGAAATATTAAAACAAAAAAATATAATCAATAAATTTATAATTTATATATCATCAATAGGATTAATTATATTATTAATATTTGGAGTTGTCATATATAGACAACGCCAGAAATCGGAATTACTTCTATTAAACATACTGCCCACAAAGATAGCCAATAGGTTAAAGCGAAAAGAAAAACCTATTGCTGATTATTTTGAAAATGTATCAATTGTGTTTATGGATATGGCAGGATTTACAAACTATTCTAAGCAAGTCAGTGCTACAGAATTAGTAGAATTTTTAAATTCACTATTCTCAGATATAGACGAAATAGCACTAAAATACGGGTTAGAGAAAATAAAAACAATTGGAGATTGTTATATGGCTGTAGCTGGTGTCCCAGAAGGAAGAAACGACCATACCAGATCAGTTCTATTATTTGCTTTAGAAGCAAATAAAATATTTAGGAAATACACACAATTAAATAATGAACACGTTGAATTTAGGATTGGCATAGAATCAGGTTCCGTAATAGCGGGTGTTATTGGAAAAAGTAAGTTTACCTATGACTTGTGGGGCGAATCAGTTAATATTGCTTCAAGAATGGAATCATCAGGAGTTATTGGGGAAATACAAGTAACTGACAATTTTAAAACAACTTATGAATCTAAATATGGAGCTAATGATATAAAATTTGAATACCGAGGTGAAATAGAAATAAAAGGAACAGGTTTAACCAAGACTTGGTTTGTAAAATAATGAATTAATGAGTACATTATATAAAAATAGTTTTATAGGTGAGATGAGTTTTCTGACTTTAAAAGAATCAACGTTAAAAGTAGGGGCTAATGGCGAGGATAATTATCTATATTGGGAAAAATTTGATTTGGTACACTTAATGAACGAAAATCCAGAAATAGAGTTAGGGATCACAGCAATTATAAATCGAGATATGATATTAAAGATAAAATATTATTAGAGTTAATGAATAAAAAGGCGAGAAACTAAATCAAATAAATAAAAATTATTTTTCAACAGAAAAAATAATAGTAAAAATAAAAAAAAAGATTAATCTATATAACTATATATAAATAAAGGGTTTCTTATGGGTTAAAGTACAAATTTCATTTTACTGATTAGGAGAAATAAAAAAAAAGTAAAAAAATAATTAATTTTATTTGTCAAATGAAAAAACTTTAGTTAAGTTTGTTTCTCTTGAAAACACAGAAAAGAAAAAAGTATAAATCACGGAATTTGTAAATGCCAACAATAAGCCAACTGATACGAAAAGGTAGAAAAAAGAAGATAAAGAAGAGTAAATCTGCAGCTTTAAAGGCGTGTCCTTTGCGAAGAGGAGTATGCACGAGGGTTTACACAGCGACACCTAAAAAACCTAACTCAGCATTGAGAAAAGTAGCAAGAGTAAGGTTGACATCTGGATTTGAAGTAACGGCTTATATACCTGGTGAAGGTCATAATTTACAAGAACACTCAATTGTTTATATCAGAGGCGGTAGAGTAAAAGATTTACCTGGTGTAAGGTATCATATAGTACGTGGAGTAGCTGATACTCAGGGCGTAGATGGTAGAATGCAGGGAAGATCAAAGTATGGCACTAAAAAGCCTAAAAAATAGTAATTTAATCTCCAAGTAATTTAATCTCGAAAAAAAAGATGAGAAAAAAGAGAGCAGTAAAAAGAAAACTTAGTCCTGACCCAAGATACAGCGATTTGTTGGTATCAAGGTTTGTGAATAATATTATGCTTGATGGGAAGAAACACCTTGCAAGAAAAATCATATATGATGCATTCGATATTATTCATAAAAAATTGGATGAAAGTCCATTGGACGTTTTCAAAAAAGCAGTATCTAACGTTGCCCCAGTTCTTGAAATAAGATCAAGAAGAGTGGGTGGTGCGACTTATCAAGTGCCGATAGACGTTAGAGAAGATCGTAGAGTAGCTTTAGCTCTAAGATGGATTAAAAAGTATGCCAAAGCAAGAAGAGACAAATCAATGTCTCTGAAATTAGCAAATGAGCTAATGGCTGCTTATAAAAATGAAGGTTCTTCTGTAAAGAAAAGAGAAGACACCCATAAGATGGCGGAAGCAAATAAAGCTTTTGCACATTTCAAATGGTGATTAAATTCATCATCGTTCTTTGTCAATCTGAATAGCCTGATACAAAGATGCCTAGACAAATATCAATATCAAAGTACCGCAACATAGGAGTAATGGCTCATATAGATGCGGGTAAAACTACGACAACCGAAAGAATGCTTTTCTATTCCGGATTTCTTCACAAAATAGGTGAAGTAGATGATGGAACTGCTTTTATGGATTACATGGAGCAGGAAAGAGAAAGAGGGATTACTATTACTTCGGCTGCAACACCATTTGAATGGAATAAACATAATATTAATATTATAGATACTCCAGGACATGTGGACTTTACAGCAGAGGTACAAAGATCACTCAGAGTTCTTGACGGTGCAGTAGCTTTATTCTGTGGCGTTGGTGGAGTTGAACCACAATCTGAAACAGTATGGCGACAAGCCGATACTTATAAAGTTCCAAGAATTGCTTATGTCAATAAAATGGATAGAATGGGAGCAAACTTCGACCGAGTCTTAGAAATGATGATAGAGAGATTTGGGGCAAATCCAGTAGCTATAGAAGTACCAATAGGTGCTTCAGACGAATTCGAAGGGATAATAGATCTTTTAGAAATGAAAGCTCTTTACTACAATCAAGATGATAACGGTGTTACTTTCAATAAAGTAGAAATCCCAGAAAAATATGTCAATATGGCTATAGACTATAGAAATAAGATGGTAGAGTCAATCGTTGAGCTTGACGAAAATCTTATGGAAAGATATCTGGAAGAAGAGGATATTAGTATCGATGAACTAAAATCTGCAATTCGTAAAGGTGTTATTGAAAATAAAATAATACCAGTGTTTTGTGGTTCCTCGTTAAAGAACATCGGAGTTCAGCCCCTATTAGATGCAATAGTGGACTATTTACCTTCTCCTGGTGATTTAAAAGAATTTAAAGGTTTTGATATTGAAGATGAAACTAAGCAATTAGTAAGAGTGGCAAGAGACAACGCTCCATTTTCAGCATTAGCTTTTAAAACTTTAATTGACCCATTTGTTGGAAAGTTGATATTTATAAGAATATACTCAGGGACTTTAAAAGTCGGTTCGAGTATTTTAAATGTTAGCGAAGGTAAAAAAGAAAAAGTATTGAAAATTCTCAAAATGCAGTCAGACCGCAGAGAAGAATATCAAGAGGCCTACTCCGGCGACATAGTCGCAATCCCTTCCCTAAGGTTTACCAAAACTGGTGATACCTTATCCGATGTCAAAAATCCTATTCTATATGAGAAAATTGATTTCTCAAAACCCGTAATTAATCAAGCAATTGAAGCAAAAACTTTGGCTGATCAAGATAAATTATTAATTGTTCTTGGTAAATTAGCAGAGGAAGACCCTACATTTAAATATCAATTTGACGATGAAAATGGTCAGTTGATAATAAGTGGAGTTGGAGAGCTTCATCTCGAAATTATAACAGATAGATTGAAAAGAGAATTTCAATTGCCTGTTAGAGTTGGGAAACCATCTGTATCTTATAGAGAGACACTTAGTTCTGAAATTGCAAAAAAATCACAGTTTGAGAATCAAATAGCAGGCAAAGATCAATATGCTATAGTGAATATTATAATAAGACCAGCCAAACAAGGTAAAGGAATTATTATAAATGATAAATTTACTGAAAAAATTGATACAGAATATCAAAAAATGCTTCACACAGGAATAATTGAAGCATTGAATATCGGTCCAGAAGGTTATCAAATGGAAGATATAGAAGTTGATATTTTAAATTCAGAGTACAAAAAAGATTTATTCACCCCAATGGGTGGAAAAATAGCAGCCTCAATCGCTGTAAAAGAAGCCTGTAGAGAAGCAGGCACAGTTCTTTTAGAACCAATATTTGATATAGAAATTACAACTCCAAATGAATATATGGGAGATGTAATATCAGATATTAATTCACGAAATGGTAGAATAGAAGGAGTAGAGCAAAGTGAAAATTTGCAGATTATATCTGCAAAAGCACCTCTCTCGCAAATGTTTGGTTATGTAACCAATCTTCGCTCAGTCTCGCAAGGTAGAGCTTCATATTCTATGATATTCTCTCATTATGAAAAAGTATAAATTTTATATGAGAAATAAATTTAGTAAATATTTTTTAACAATAATAATTCAATATTTAGGAGCTATATAATGGCTAAAGAAAAATTTGAACGAAATAAACCCCATGTAAATGTTGGCACAATAGGTCACGTAGATCATGGTAAAACAACTTTAACTGCAGCCATTGCAAATGCGTTGGCTATAAAAGGCGATACAGAAGCAAGATCTTTTGATTCAATTGATAATGCTCCTGAAGAAAAAGAGCGTGGAATTACAATTGCAACTGCTCACGTAGAATACGAAACAGAAGCAAGACATTATGCACACGTAGATTGTCCAGGACACGCAGACTATGTGAAAAACATGATTACTGGTGCAGCACAAATGGACGGTGCAATATTAGTTGTAGCTGGTACTGATGGTCCAATGCCTCAGACAAAAGAACACGTATTATTAGCTCGTCAAGTCGGAGTTCCTAAAATGGTTGTATTTATGAATAAATGCGACATAGCTGATGAAGAATTATTAGAATTAGTTGAAATGGAAATTAGAGAAATTCTAGATTCTTATGGATTTCCTGGAGATGAAATTCCAATTATACAAGGTTCAGCACTCAAAGCTTTAGAAGCAGGGTCAACAGACAGCGTATCAGCAGATCATCCAGACTTACAAAGTATTTATGAGTTAATGGATGCAGTTGATACATATATTCCAACTCCAAAAAGAGATGTAGAAAAGCCATTCTTAATGCCTGTTGAGGATGTATTCTCAATAACTGGTAGAGGGACTGTAGCAACTGGTAGAATTGAAAGAGGAATTGTAAACGTTAATGAAGAAGTTGAAATTACTGGCTTTGGCTTGATGAAAAAAACTACTTGTACTGGCGTTGAGATGTTTAGAAAATTATTAGATCAAGGTCAAGCAGGTGATAACGTAGGTTTGTTATTGCGTGGTATCAACAAAGATGAGATACAAAGAGGAATGGTAATTGCGAAAATAGGCTCAATCAAACCGCATACAAAATTCTTTGCTCAAGTTTATGTTTTGAAAAAAGAAGAAGGTGGAAGACACACGCCATTTTTCTCAGGTTACAGACCGCAATTCTACTTTAGAACAACAGATGTAACAGGTGCATTAACACTGCCAGACGGAGTAGAAATGGTTATGCCAGGTGATAACTTAGATAAAATTGACATTGAATTAATTGCTCCAATAGCAATGGAAGACGGACTAAACTTTGCTATACGAGAAGGTGGTAGAACAGTAGGTGCTGGTGTAGTAACTAGCATTGTTGAGTAGGATCTTAATATTGCCGTGTTTAAATAAATTAAGTACGGCATAATTATTTCATATTAAGGATAAGAGTCGTGGCGACACAAAAGATCAGAATTAAATTAAAATCATACGATCATAACTTGATTGACAAATCAAGCGAGAGAATCGTAAGAACAGTAAAGCAAACAGGGGCGGTAGTTTCTGGACCGATTCCATTACCAACCAAGCGTTCGGTATATACTGTTAATAGGTCTCCTCACGTTGACAAAAAATCGAGAGAGCAATTTGAGACAAAAGTTCATAAAAGATTAATTGATATATTCAATTCAAGTCAAAAGACTATTGATTCTTTGATGAAGCTCGAGCTCCCTGCAGGAGTTGACGTAGAGGTAAAAGTTTAAAAAAGGCAAATGATGAAAGCTGCTATCTTAGGCAAAAAAATAGGAATGACAAGTTTGTTCAATGAGGACGGAGTAATGGTACCCTGTACTGTTATAGAAGCAGGTCCTTGCCCTATTGTTCAAATCAAAACTGAATCAACAGATGGATACTCTGCACTTCAGTTAGGATTTGGTAACAAATCTGAAAAAAATGCGGGCAAACCCTTGAACGGTCATTACAAAAAAGCGGGCGTAAAACCCGTAAGAGTTTTAAAAGAATTTAGAGATCTTGAAGATAATTACAACTTAGGTCAGAATCTAACAGTTGATCAGTTTGAAGTTGGTAATTATGTTAGAATATCTGGTAATTCGAAAGGTAAGGGATTTCAGGGTGTTGTAAAGAGATACAATTTTGCTGGCGTAGGTGGTCAAACCCACGGTCAGAAAGATAGAGAGAGACATCCAGGTTCAATAGGTCAGTCTTCTTGGCCATCTCGAGTATTGAAAGGTACACGAATGGGGGGAAGAATGGGAAACAAGAGAAACACGGTGAATAATATAGAAATTTTAGAAATTGTTCCAGATCAGAATTTACTTATTGTAAAAGGTAGCGTACCAGGTGCAAGAAATTCTTTTCTAGAAATAATAATGCGTTAAGGCTTAAAGTAATATGCAAGTAGATTTATATAGTAAAGATGGACAAGCTACTGGTAAAGTAGATCTGAATGATGAAGTATTCAGCATTCAGCCCAATGAAAATGCGATGCACCAGTCAGTAGTTGCTTATTTGGCTCATCAGAGACAAGGAACTAGAAAGACAAAAGTTAGAAGCGAAGTCTCTGGCGGTGGCAAAAAGCCTTGGAGACAGAAGGGTAGAGGCACGGCGAGAGCTGGTTCAACACGTTCACCTATTTGGGTAGGTGGAGGAACAATTCACGGACCAAAAGTACACGAATATAACTATTCGATACCTAAAAAACTTAATAAATTAAGTAGAAAATCCGCTTATTCGCTTAGAGTACAAGAATCAAATTTGAAAGTTGTTGAAGACTTTACATTTGATCAGATAAAGACAAAAGAAATGGTTTCAGTATTGAATAAATTTGAATTAACAGGAGAGTCAATATTATTAATAACTAATAATTATGATAATACAGTTAGTTTGTCTTCAAAAAATATTCAAAAATTACAAGTAAGAACTTTTGAAAGAGTTTCTACTTATGATTTGTTAAGCCATAAGAACATACTTTTGATGCAAGGCGCAATTGAAAAAATTGAAAATTCATTCAAATAAATTAAAGTGTTAAAATGAATCAAGTTATTCATAAGCCTATCTTAACTGAAAAGGCAATGCAAAAAAATGAAAGCAAAGAATACCAATTCTATGTTGACCCTAGATCTAATAAATTTGAGATCAAAAAGGCAGTCGAGGATATGTTTGAAGTAGAAGTCAAAAATGTACGAACTGCACGAATTAAAGGTAAAGTAAAAGTAAGATTTACAAAACAAGGGCTAATGAAAGGGAGACATGCTCTCCGTAAAAAAGCTTATGTACAACTTACAAGTGATTCTGACCCAATAGAGTTGGTCAGTGGCGTAGAAGAATAAGTAATTAAAAAGTTGATAAAATGGCAATTAGAGTATTAAAACCAATAACACCCGGAACTAGGAACTATTCAGTAAGTGGATTTGACGCAATTACTACTGGAAATACTCCTCACAAACCACTACTTACACCTTTGAAAAAATCAGGTGGTAGAAATAATAGAGGAAGGATAACTTCGAGAAGAAAGGGTGGCGGACATAAGCGTAAATATAGAATAATAGATTTCAAAAGAAATAAATTAGATGTATTTGCAGAAGTGTTAACAATAGAGTATGATCCGAATAGAACGTCAAGAATAGCACTTGTAAAGTATGAAGATGGAGAAATTAGATATATTATTGCACCAAATGGTTTGAAAGTTGGGCAAAAAATTATTTCATCACCTAAAGCTGAATATTCTGATGGAAATACCTTGCCATTGGCAAATATACCAGTAGGACTGATTGTACACAATGTAGAGTTAAAACCTGGCAAGGGTGGTCAAATTGCAAGAAGTGCAGGAACATCAGTGCAGTTAGTAGCAATAGAAGGAAGATTTGCAACCCTAAAAATGCCTTCTGGCGAGATGCGAATGGTAGCAAAAGAATGTCTTGCAACATTAGGTACTGTTGGAAATGCCGACCATCAAAATATTGTACTTGGCAAGGCGGGAAGATCAAGATGGTTAGGAAGAAGACCAGTAACACGTGGAATGGTACGTAACCCGGTTGATCACCCAATGGGTGGTGGTGAGGGTCGCTCCAAATCAGGTGGTGGTCGATTGCATCCTCGTTCTCCTTGGGGACAAATCGCAAAAGGTCTTAAAACCCGTAAAAAGTCGAAAGCAAGTAGTAAGTTTATTATTCGTTCGAGAAAAACAAAATAAATAGGATTACAGAATGTCTAGATCATTGAAAAAAGGGATATTTATCCATTATAAGTTACAAAAGCAAATAGATGCTCTTGTTAAGGCGAACAAAAAACAAGTTATTAAAACTTGGTCTCGAGCTTCGACAGTTACCCCTGACTTTGTTGGTTATACGGTAGCAGTTCATAATGGTAAAAAATTCATTCCTGTATATGTTACAGAAAATATGGTAGGTCATAAGTTTGGGGAATTCTCTCCAACAAGACTTTATAGAGGTCACTCAGGACACAGAAAAGAAGATAGGAAAAAATAAGGTTAAAAATGCAAGCTCAAGCTGTTAAAAAATATATACGTTCATCGCCGAGAAAAATGAGATTGGTAATAGATCTTATCAGGGGCAAAAAGGCAATAGAAGCCTTAAATACATTAAAAATGCAACCTCAGCTGGCATCGAAAGATGTTGAAATGCTATTAAGGTCTGCATTAAGCAATTTGCAGAATAAGGCCGATGATGAGGGCGAAGTAGTAAGAGACGAAGATGTTAGAATAAGCGAATGCTATTCTAATCAAGGACCAACTGTAAAAAGAATAATGCCTGCACCAATGGGTAGAGCATTTAGAGTTAGAAAAAGATCTAACCATTTAACAATTGTTGTTTCAACAGATAGTAAATAAACAGGAGATAGTTTTGGGTCAGAAAGTTAATCCGATAGGACTAAGATTAGGCATAACAAGAACATGGGATGCTAATTGGTTTGACGAAAGAGATTTATCTGAAAAGTTATCAGAGGATCTACAAGTTAGAAATTATATCAAAACTAGGAAGAATAAAGCTGGTATATCTAGGATAATTGTTGAAAGAACAGCAAAGCAACTTAGAATAACAGTTCACACTTCAAGACCTGGTGTCATAATCGGCAGATCTGGTAAGGACATCACTCAATTAGAAGAAGAATTAAAAAAATTAACAGGAAGAGCAATCAAAATCTTAATTCATGAGGTAAAGCGACCTGAGTTAGATGCGATTTTAGTTGCGGACAATATTGCTCAACAGCTTTCTGGAAGAATTTCATTTAGAAGAGCATTGAAGCAAGCTATTTCATCGACAATGAGAATGGGAGCCCAAGGAATAAAAGTTATGGCTTCAGGACGATTGGGCGGAGCGGAAATGGCAAGAACAGAACAATATAAAGAAGGGAGAGTACCTCTCCACACGTTTAGAGCTGATATAGATTACGGTACTGCAACCGCTTCGACTATTTATGGTCAAATAGGTGTTAAAGTATGGATTTGTAAAGGTGAAGTTATTGGTAAAAAAGATTAATAAATTTACGGAAATTAAGAAATGTTAAGTCCTAAAAGATTCAAACAAAGAAATTCTCATAGAGGAAGGATGAAAGGCAAGGCACAACGTGGTCATGAGATAGCATTTGGTTCTTATGGGTTGAAAGCACTTGAGCCGCATTGGATTAGCAACAGAACAATTGAATCCTGTCGTATTGCCATCAATAGATACCTCAAAAGAGAAGGTAGAGTATGGATTAAGATATTTCCAGACAAACCAGTATCAAAAAAGCCATTGGAAACGAGAATGGGTAAAGGTAAAGGCGGATTTGAAATGTGGGTTGCTGTTGTAAGGCCAGGTAAAATATTATTTGAAATAGATGGTGTAAGTAAGGAAAGAGCTAAAGAAGCTTTTAGACTTGCATCGCACAAATTACCTATAAAAACGAAGTTTGTTTCACGAAGAGATTTGGTATATAATGAAGGCTAGAAAATCGAGCGATTTACGTGGGCTAACAGATGACGAGTTGTTAAATTCATGCTTGGAATCACAGGACACACTTGCTAGACAAAATATTCAAAATGCGTTGAAGCAATTGCAAGATACCTCATATTTGAAAATATTGCGAAGTGATATTGCAAGAATGAAGACCATTCTTAAAGAAAGAAAAATTAATATATAAGAGATTTGATAAACTATGTCTGAACAAAAAACATTTAAAAAAGAATTTCAAGGCAAGGTTACTTCAAACAGTACTGACAAAACTGTTGTAGTATTGATTGAAAGACAGGTAAAACACCCTATATACAAAAAATACTATAAACAAAGCAAGAAATTCATGGCTCACGACGAAGCAAATGACTGTAATGTGGGCGATATTGTAAGAATTCAAGAATGCAGACCTTTGAGTGCAAAAAAGCGTTTCAAGATGGTTAGTGTTGTTGAACGTGCCAAATAATTTATTATCAGGTGAGAAAAGAAAATGGTTCAAGAAGAAACAAATTTAGTAGTAGCAGATAACTCTGGAGCAAAAAGAGTTAGATGTATCAGGGTATTGGGCGGACATGGTAAGAAATACGCAAAAGTTGGCGACTTAATAGTGGTTTCAGTCAAAGCAGCAATTCCCAATGGTAATATTAAAAAGGGAGAAGTAACAAGAGCGGTAATTGTTAGAACTAAAAAAGAAATCAAACGACAAGATGGTTCTTATATTAGATTTGATGAAAATGCTGCTGTACTTTTAAATGCAAAAGGCGAACCAAGAGGTACACGTATTTTTGGTCCAGTATGCAGAGAGTTACGTGAAAAAAGTTATATGAAGATAGTATCATTGGCACCTGAAGTATTATAATGGATATGAAAATGAAAGTTAAAAATAAAAGACTCAATAATAAACTTAATATCAGAAAGGACGATATGGTCCTTGTGCTTGCTGGCAAAGATAAAGGTGCCACAGGTAAGGTATTGAAAGTATTTCCTGATAAAATGAAAATTTTAGTCGAAGGTGTAAATATCTTTAAAAAACATTCAAAACCTGACCAAAATAATCAGCAAGGTGGGATAGTTGATAAAGCAATGCCGATTGATTATTCTAACGTTCAGTTATTGGATTCTGATGGTAATGCGACAAGAGTTCGTATAGAGATAATAAAAGATGAAGATGGTAAAATAGTTTCAAAAAATAGAATTGCAGTTAAAAACGGCAAACAAATATAAGAATTGAAAAATGGCAAAGAAACAACAAGTTAAGAAAATAAATTTTCAACCTCAAGGTGCGAGGTATGAAGATGTGAAAAACAAGTTAGAAGTTCCTAAAGCTAGGTTATATAGCTTTTATAAGGACACTGCTGTACCAAATTTACAAAAAAGATTTGAATATAAATCAGTAATGCAAGTGCCACATTTGGAAAAAATTTGTTTGAATATTGGTATTGGAGATGCAGTACAAGATCCAAAATTATTGCAATCAGCAGTAAATGAATTGGAATTGATAGCAGGGCAACGACCAATAGTAAAAAAAGCAAAGAAAGCAATTTCTAACTTTAAATTAAGAGAAGGAATGCCTATTGCTACATCAGTTACTTTGAGAAGAGATAAGATGTACGAATTTCTTGACAGATTTATCAATATAGTAGCACCGAGGATTAGAGATTTTAGAGGATTTTCTGACAAGAGTTTTGATGGTCGAGGGAATTACTCTATTGGTATAAAGGAACAAATCGTTTTTCCTGAGATTGATGTCGATAAAGTAAGCAGAATTAGTGGAATAGATATAACATTTGTTATGTCATCTCCAAGTGATGAAGAAGGACATGCACTTTTAGAGCAGTTTGGATTTCCATTTAAAAAAAGAAACAATTAATTAATTAATTAAGATAATTATATTATGTCTAAAAAAAGTGTAGTAGCAAGAAACGAAAAAAGAAAGAGACTTGTAGCTCGATATGCAGAGAAAAGAGAAGCATTAAAAGCAACAGGGGACAGTTTTGGATTACAAAAATTACCTCGTAATAGCTCTCCATCAAGAGTAATGAACAGATGTAGCGTTACTGGAAGAGCAAGAGGAGTTTATAAAAAATATGGTATTTGCCGTCATTTGTTCAGACAACTGTCATCTGAAGGTAAAATTCCTGGGGTTAGGAAAGCAAGTTGGTAATTATTTCGGATATTATGGATATTTATTATGCCGGTAACTGATTCAATAGGTGATATGCTTACTCGTATTCGTAATGCGGGAAGAGCAAATCATAAAAAAGTTGAAATACCAAGATCGAATATGAAGTGGGAAATCGCTAAAATATTAAGAGATCAAGGTTACATTGAAAAATGTGAAGATATTAAAGATGACATTCAAGGCAATATTTTAGTTGTTTTGAAGTATTATAAAAGAAATTCTGTGATTAAAAACATAGAAAGAATTAGCAAGCCAGGAAGAAGGGTTTATGTTAGTAGCGATAATTTGACAAGAGTAAAAAATGGTCTTGGCATAGCAATCGTATCGACTTCTAAAGGCGTAATGACTGTTAAGCAGGCTAAAAAAGATAACGTGGGCGGAGAAGTACTCTGTTCAGTATGGTAAGAAAAATATTTCGGAGTACTTATAATGTCTAGGGTTGGAAAAAATCCAATAATTATTCCTGATAAGGTCGAAGTTAAATTGAGCGGAAATTTAATTTCTGTTAAAGGACCGAAGGGAGAAATGTCATTTACCAAAAATGATAATATTCATCTTAATCAAGATGGAAATCAAATATCATTTGAAAGGGGAAATGACGAGAAGAAAATTAGGTCTCTTCATGGTACAACACGAGCTGTAGTTAGTAATATGGTTATGGGTGTTAGTACCGGCTTTAAAAAAGAACTTGAAATAGAAGGTGTAGGTTTTAAGGCAGAAATGAAAAAAGATAGATTATTTTTATCTTTAGGCTTTTCACACCCAATACTTATAATTCCTCCAGATGGAATTGAATTTAAAACACCGGCAGCGACCAAGATTGAGGTATCCGGCACGGATAAACAGTTGGTTGGTGAAATTACTTCAAAAATTCGTAAATTACGTAAACCAGAGCCATATAAAGGCAAAGGAATTAGGTATAAAGGTGAATATATCAGACGTAAAGCAGGTAAGTCTGCGGCTAAATAATTCAAAAAATAGTTTTTAGAGAATTAAAATGAAAAAAAATAAGTTATTAGTAACAAGAAGATTAAGAAGGAAAAGAAGTATTAGACGTAAAATTTCTGGTACATCACTTATTCCTCGCTTAACTGTGTTTAGAAGCAATAGTCATATATATGCACAGATTATTAATGATGTGGATAGCAAGACATTAGTTTCTGCTTCTACCTTAGATGCTGAAACACGTGGAATTATTAAGTCTGAAATGTCAAAAATAGAAAAGAGTAAGTTAGTGGGCGAAGCAATTGCAAAGAAAGCGATTACTGCTAATATAACTAAAGTTGCTTTTGATAGAAATGGATTATTGTATCATGGTAGAATCAAAGCACTTGCTGAAGCTGCAAGAGATGCTGGGTTACAATTTTAATTAGTTATTCGTAGGAGAATATAGTAGTGAGTAACATAAAAGCATCTGAATTAGACCTTAAGGACAAACTCGTATATATAGGTCGGACTGCAAAAGTGGTTAAGGGTGGTAGAAGGTTTAATTTCTCTGCCATAGTTGTAGTAGGAGATTTTAATGGTCATATTGGTTATGGACTTGGCAAAGCCAGTGAAGTAGTTAA
>Ga0316208_1002669_pt1 | contig 14038 bp, 28 predicted proteins | sample 3monopyrite_MG_FD_204944 | JGI IMG/M metagenome (GOLD analysis project Ga0316208, IMG submission 204944) | Microbial mat bacterial communities from mineral coupon in-situ incubated in ocean water Damariscotta River, Maine, United States -... | ecosystem: Environmental > Aquatic > Marine >... | reverse complement strand
GGCGACAACGTACAAATGGAAGTGACTTTGATTGCGCCTATCGCAATGGAAGACGGCTTACGTTTTGCGATTCGTGAAGGTGGCCGTACTGTTGGTGCGGGTGTTGTTGCGAAGGTGATTGAATAATTATTTTTACTTATTCAATAAAAAAACAGTTTTAAAAAATTTAAGAATATTAAATTCGACTAGAGAAAAATTATGGCTAAGAATCAGAATATACGTATTCGCTTAAAAGCATTTGACCATCGTCTGATTGATCAATCAGCGTTGGAAATTGTAGATACAGCAAAACGTACCGGCGCTCAAGTAAAGGGTCCAATCCCATTACCTACGAAAAAAGAACGTTTCACTATTCTGACTTCGCCGCATGTAAATAAAGATGCTCGTGATCAATATGAGCTGCGTACGCATAAACGTTTGATGGATATCGTTAATCCAACAGATAAAACGGTTGATGCATTAATGAAATTGGATCTGGCTGCCGGCGTTGACGTGCAGATTCAGTTGCAATAAATACAAATAGCGTAGGTCGGCCTTCAGGCCGACAGCAAATGTAGGGTATAGCATATTGGTTGTTGTTGAATCAGATGTAAAAACCCAACAACCTAGAAGTAGGAATGAGAAAATGACAATTGGTGTAGTTGGTCGCAAAGTAGGTATGACACGTGTCTTTACAGACGCTGGTGCTTCAGTACCTGTCACGGTTATCGAAGTTGAACCTAACCGTATTACGCAACTTAAATCGCTCGAAACAGATGGTTATAAGTCTGTGCAAGTGACAACAGGTTCGCGTAAAGCGTCTCGTGTAACCAAGCCTTTAGCTGGACATTATGCTAAAGCTGGTACAGAAGCGGGTCGTGGTCTTTGGGAATTCCGTTTAGCGGAAGACGAAGGCAATGACTTCGAACTGAAAGGCGAAATTAAAGTCGATATTTTTGAAGAAGGTCAAAAAATTGATGTTCAGGGTACAAGCCAGGGTAAAGGTTTCCAGGGTGGTATCAAACGTCATAACTTCACAATGCAAGATGCGACACACGGTAACTCGATTTCCCATAGATCAAATGGTTCTATCGGGCAAAACCAGACACCAGGTCGTGTTTTCAAAGGTAAAAAAATGTCAGGTCACATGGGTGCTGCAACACGTACCGGTGAAAATCTGGAAGTTGTACGTATCGACGTAGAACGCAACCTATTATTGGTTAAAGGCGCTGTACCTGGTTCAAAAGGTGGCAACGTGATAGTTAAACCAGCTGTGAAAGGCTAAGAGGAAATCGCGATGGAATTAAAATTAACAACCGCGACGGGCAAAGCTTCAACTAAAAGTATTGAAGTCTCTGATGCCAATTTTTCGCGAGAATTTAACGAAGCATTAGTACATCAGGCGGTAACCGGCTATTTAGCGGGTGCTCGTTCAGGTACGCGTGCTCAAAAGACCCGTTCTGATGTTCGAGGCGGCGGTAAAAAACCTTGGAAACAAAAGGGGACAGGACGCGCAAGGTCTGGTACAATCCGCTCCCCGATTTGGCGCTCTGGTGGTGTAACATTTGCTGCTCGTCCGAAAGACTGGTCGCAAAAGCTTAATCGTAAGATGTACCGAGCTGCAATTCAGTCAATTTTGTCAGAATTGGTTCGCACCGAACGTTTGGTGGTTGTAGACAGTTTTGCTGTTGATGCACCTAAAACCAAAGACATGGTTGAACGTTTAGGAAAGTTGGGAACAAGCAATGTCATGATAGTGACACAAGATATGAGTGATAACTTATTCTTATCAACTCGTAACCTGCACCATGTTGGTGTTTGCGATGCAAATAACATCGATCCGGTTAGTTTGATCCGTTTCGAAAAAGTAATTATGACTGCAGATGCAGTTAAGAAAATAGAGGAGACATTGGCATGAATCAAGAACGTTTGATGAATATCTTAGTAAGCCCACATGTCTCTGAAAAAGCGACGAATGCTGCTGAAAAGGCGAACCAAATTGTCTTCCGCGTTGCAAACACTGCAACTAAGAGAGAAATTAAGGGCGCTATAGAGATGCTGTTCGAAGTGAATGTAGAGAATGTTCAGGTTGCCAATGTTAAGGGCAAAACCAAGCGCACTCAAAATGGTGTAGGCCGCCGTAATAATTGGAAAAAAGCCTACATTCGTTTGCGTGAGGGTCAGGACATTAACTTTATTGGCGCTGAATAGCGAACGCAGTTTTAAGGAATTAATGTAATGGCACTAATCAAAACAAAACCGACTTCACCTGCACGACGACATCTCGTTAAGGTCGTAAATCCTGATCTTCACAAAGGCGATCCTTATGCGCCTTTGTTAGATACGAAATCTAAATCAGGTGGTCGTAACAACACTGGTCGCATCACAACACGTCACCGTGGTGGTGGGCACAAGCAACACTATCGTATTGTTGATTTTAAACGCAATAAAGATGGCATCCCTGCAAAAGTAGAACGTCTGGAATATGATCCTAACCGTAGTGCAAATATTGCTTTAGTATTATATGCAGATGGTGAGCGTCGCTATATCATTGCGCCTCAAGGTGTGAAGGCGGGCGATGAGCTGATGTCAGGTCAGGCAGCTCCTATTAAAGCAGGTAATACTTTACCTTTACGTAATATCCCTGTTGGTTCAACTGTTCATTGTATTGAAATGAAAGTTGCCAAAGGCGCTCAACTTGCTCGTAGTGCTGGAACATCAGCGCAACTTATTGCTCGTGAAGGTGCTCATGCAACATTACGTTTGCGTTCAGGTGAAATGCGTAAAGTATTAATTGATTGCCGGGCGACTATTGGTTCAGTAAGTAATCCGGAACATAGTTTACGTAAATTAGGTAAAGCCGGTGCCACTCGCTGGCGTGGTGTTCGTCCAACGGTTCGTGGTGTTGCCATGAATCCGGTTGATCACCCGCATGGTGGTGGTGAAGGTCGTACATCAGGTGGTCGTCACCCTGTTTCACCCTGGGGAACGCCGACTAAAGGTTATAAAACACGTAGTAATAAACGTACAGATAGCATGATTGTACGTCGTCGTAACAAAAAATAGAGAGTAGTTACTGTGGCACGTTCAATTAGAAAAGGTCCTTTTGTTGATACTCACCTTGCTAAAAAGGTAGAGGCAGCTCAAGCGTCAAATGTAAAGAAGCCAATTAAAACCTGGTCACGTCGTTCAATGATTTTACCGGACATGATTGGTCTGACCATCGCTGTATATAATGGTCGTCAACATATCCCCGTTATGATCAATGAAAACATGATCGGTCATAAGTTAGGTGAATTTTCACCAACGCGTACTTATAGAGGCCATGTGGCTGATAAGAAGGCTAGATAATAGGATTTGATGATGGAAGTTTCAGCTAAATTAAGTCATGCACGCATCTCTGCACAAAAAGTGCGGTTGGTTGCCGATCAAATTCGTGGTTTACCAGTCGAACGCGCACTGGAAACTTTAACCTTCAGTAATAAGAAGGCTGCAGAGATTATGAAAAAAATCCTTGAGTCTGCTATTGCGAATGCTGAGCATAATGAAGGTGCGGATATTGATGAGTTAAAAGTATCAACAGTATTTGTTGATGAAGGACCAACAGCAAAACGCTGGCGTCCACGTGCCAAAGGCGCGGTTAATCATATTTTTAAACGTACAAGCCACATCACATTGCGTGTTGCGGACAAGTAAGAGAGAAACTTATGGGTCAGAAAGTACATCCTACTGGTATACGCCTTGGAATCGTTAAAGATTGGACTTCCAAATGGTATGCAAATTCAAAACAGTATCCAGAGTTTCTTAATTCTGATCTGGAAGTGAGAGCATTTCTTAAAAAGAAATTATCACAAGCTTCAGTTAGTCGCATACAGATTGAACGTACTGCGGGTAACGCCAATATTACTATTCACACGGCTCGTCCTGGTTTAGTAATTGGTAAAAAAGGTGAAGATATCGAACGTTTACGCAACGAAGTCACTAAGATGATGGGTTTGCCAGCTGTTCATATCAACATCGAAGAAATTCGTAAGCCAGAGCTTGATGCACAATTAGTTGCAGAAAGTATTGCACAGCAACTTGAACGTCGAATTATGTTTCGTCGTGCAATGAAGCGTGCAGTTCAAAATACTATGCGTATTGGCGCTGGTGGTATTCGTATCAATGTTGCAGGCCGTTTAAACGGTGCTGAAATTGCTCGTACTGAATGGTATCGCGAAGGTCGTGTGCCATTGCACACACTACGTGCAGATATCGACTATGGTGTTGCAGAAGCAAACACGACATACGGCATCATTGGTGTAAAAGTTTGGATCTTTAAAGGTGAAGTTATCGGTATGCAACAAGATACAGAAACTAAATCTTCAAAGACCGCTGCAGGTTAAGGGGAATTTAAGAAATGTTGCAGCCTAAACGGACAAAATTCCGCAAACAAATGAAAGGCCGTAATCGCGGTTTAGCTGAACGTGGTAGTAAGGTCAGCTTTGGTGAATACGGTTTGAAGTCGGTTGGTCGTGGTCGCTTAACAGCGCGCCAGATTGAAGCGGCTCGTCGTGCAATGACACGTTATGTAAAACGTAATGGTAAAATCTGGATTCGTGTATTCCCTGATAAGCCAATTACGCAAAAGCCTTTAGAAGTACGTCAAGGTAAAGGTAAAGGTAATGTTGAATATTGGGTATGCCAAATTCAACCTGGTCGTGTGTTATATGAAATGGAAGGTGTTTCTGAAGAGATTGCTCGTGAAGCATTTCGTTTAGCTGCAGCTAAGCTTCCACTTCAAACTACGTTTGTAACTCGGACGGTATTGTGATGAAAGCGAATGATTTACGAGATAAGAGTGTTGAAGACCTCAATAAAGAATTGTTGGAATTAACACGTGAAAAATTCAATCTGCGTATGCAGCAGGGTACAGGTCAGTTAACGCAACCGCATCAGATTAAAGCGGCTCGTCGTAATATTGCGCGTGTTAAAACAATCCTGAATGAAAAAGCAGGTAATGCATAATGACTGAAGAAACAAAAACAAAACGTACTGTTACCGGTCGTGTCACATCTAATAAGATGGACAAAACAATTACGGTAATGGTTGAGCGTAAGGTGAAACATCCTGTTTATGGCAAGTACATTAAACGTTCAACTAAGTTGCACGCACATGATGCGAGCAATGAATGTAATGAAGGTGATTTAGTTACTGTCGTTGCATGTCGTCCACTTTCTAAAAGTAAGAAATGGATGTTAGAGAATATTGTAGAACGGGCAACCGTTGTTTAGAAGTTTTACGGAGTAATCAGCAATGATTCAGATGCAAACACAGTTAGACGTAGCCGATAACAGCGGTGCTCGTCGTGTTCAGTGTATTAAAGTATTAGGCGGTTCAAAACGCCGTTATGCTGCTATTGGCGACCTCATCAAAGTGAGCATCAAGGAAGCAATTCCTCGGGGCAAAGTTAAAAAAGGTGACGTTTATACAGCAGTTGTTGTTCGTACTCGTAAAGGTGTACGTCGTTCAGATGGATCTTTGATTCGTTTTGATGGTAATGCTGCGGTAATTTTAAACGCAAATAACCAACCAATTGGCACACGTATTTTCGGACCAGTAACGCGTGAGTTACGTGGCGAAAACTTTATGAAGATTATTTCATTAGCGCCTGAAGTTTTGTAAGGCGGAGTAAGACGATGCAGAAAATTAAAAAAGGTGATGACGTTATTGTTATCACAGGAAAAGACAAAGGCAAACGCGGTACGGTTTCACGTGTAATGCTAGAAAATGATCGTGTACTTGTTGATGGAATCAATATGGTGAAAAAACATCAGAAGCCAAATCCGGCAGCTGGTGCACCAGGTGGAATCATTGATAAAGAAATGCCAATGGCGATTTCTAATATTGCATTATTTAATGCTGCGACTGGTAAAGCAGATCGTGTAGGTGTTAAGCAGTTAGACGATGGTCGTAAAGTACGTTTCTTTAAATCGAATGGCGAAGTGCTCGATTCTTAAGGTTAGACTCCTTAGAGAATTAGTAATCAAAAATAGGTTGCAATAAAGATGGCAAGGTTACAAGAATATTACAAAGAGACTGTTGTTAAAAAACTTCAGGATGAGTTTTCTTTCAAGAGTGCTATGGAAGTCCCACGTATAACTAAGATCACTCTAAACATGGGTGTTGGTGATGCTGTAGCGGATAAGAAAGTGATGGAACATGCAGTTGCTGACATGGCTATTATTGCTGGTCAGAAACCAATCGTTCGTAACGCACGTAAATCAATTGCGGGTTTCAAAATTCGTGATGGTTGGCCGATTGGTTGTAAAGTAACTTTACGTCGTGAAAAAATGTATGAGTTTCTTGACCGCTTGATCAGTATTGCAATTCCACGTATTCGTGATTTCCGTGGTTTAAATACTAATTCATTCGACGGTCGTGGTAACTACAGTATGGGCGTTCGTGAACAAATCATTTTCCCTGAAATTGATTACGATAAAATCGATAAGCTGCGTGGTATGGATATTACATTTACTACTACAGCAAAAACTGACGAAGAAGGTCGCGCACTATTAGCGGCATTTAACCTTCCGTTAAAAAAGGCTAAGGAGTAATCTCGTGGCTAAGAGTTCAATGATTGCACGTGAAGCAAAACGTACTAAGACAGTAGCTAAGTACGCTAAAAAACGTGAAGAGTTAAAAGCAAAAATTAAAGACGTAAACGTTTCATATGAAGATCGTATGGAAGCACAATCGCAATTACAAAAGTTGCCTCGTGATGCAAGCCCAAGTCGTGGCCGTCGTCGCTGTTCAATAACAGGACGTCCACATGGTGTCTATCGCAAGTTTGCATTAAGTCGAAATAAATTACGTGAACATACTATGCGCGGTGATGTGCCTGGTTTACGTAAAGGCAGTTGGTAGAGGTATAAGATTATGATGACAGATCCGATAGCTGACATGTTAACGCGCATCCGCAATGCTTTATCTGCGGGTAAGCTGAACGTTAATATGCCTGACTCAAAGCAAAAACGTGCAATTGCACAAGTTTTGAAAGATGAAGGTTTTATTGCTGATTTTGCACAAGCTGAAGCTGATGCGAAGCCTGTATTAAATATTGATTTAAAATATTATGAAGGCAAACCAGTAATTGAGAATATTAAACGCATAAGCCGTCCAGGTTTACGTATTTATAAAGGCAAAAATGACCTACCTAAAGTTATGGGTGGTTTAGGTGTAGCAATTGTTTCAACGTCAAAAGGCTTGATGAGTGATCGCGCAGCGCGCAAAGCCGGTTTTGGTGGTGAAATTCTTTGTACCGTACAATAAAGAGTTGAGATAACGATGGCTAGATTAAGTCCACTTGATATACCTGCAGGCGTTGAAGTTAGCATTAATGATAGTGCTATCAATGTTAAAGGTTCAAAAGGAACTATGGAGCATAAGCTTCATAATTCAGTTGAAGTTAAAAAAGAAGATAATGTTTTAACATTGATTCCTCGTGAAGGTGCTGCGAATGCTAGTGCACAAGCTGGTACTGCTCGTTCATTGTTAAACAGTATGATGATTGGTGTTACCAATGGATTCGAAAAGAAACTTGAATTAGTTGGCGTTGGTTACCGTGCTCAGGCACAAGGTAAAGCAGTTAACTTAACATTAGGTTTTTCACATCCGGTTAGCTATGAGCTACCAGAAGGAATTACTGCAGAAACACCAAGTCAAACTGAAATTATTATTCGCGGAATTGATAAGCAGGTTGTTGGTCAAGTAGCAGCAGATATTCGTGCTTACCGTCCACCAGAGCCTTATAAAGGTAAGGGTGTGAAGTACGCAGGTGAACATATTGTTCGTAAAGAAGCTAAGAAGAAGTAGGGTAGGATAAAAAGATGGATAAGAAATCATCCCGCATACGTCGAGCACGTAAAACTCGCGCTAAAATCAGCGAGCTTGCAGTGCCTCGTCTTTCAATCCACCGTACACCACGTCATATTTATGCGCAGGTTATTGCTGCGAGTGGTAGTGAAGTGGTTGTAAGTGCATCAACAGTACAGTCTGACTTAAAAGGTCAGATTAAAAACACTGGTAACATTGACGCTGCTACTGCAGTGGGCAAGGCGATTGCTGAAAAAGCAATCGCAGCAGGTGTATCTTCTGTTGCGTTTGATCGCTCAGGATTCAAATATCATGGCCGTGTTAAAGCACTGGCTGATGCGGCTCGTGAAGCCGGTCTGAAAATCTAAGGGTTTAATACTATGGCAGGATTTGACAAAGGTCAGCAACAACAAACTGACGGCTTACAAGAACGTTTGGTTAACATTCGTCGTGTCGCAAAAGTTGTAAAAGGTGGACGTATTTTTGGTTTCTCAGCTTTGACAGTTGTCGGTGATGGCAATGGCAAAGTGGGTGTTGGGCGTGGTAAAGCACGTGAAGTACCTGTAGCGATTCAAAAAGCGATGGAAAATGCGCGTAAGAATTTAAAAGATGTGCCATTAGTAGAGGGTACATTACAGTATCCAATTACTGCAGAATTTGGTGCCGCTAAAGTTTACATGCAGCCTGCATCTGAAGGTACCGGTGTTATTGCTGGTGGTCCAATGCGTGCTGTGTTTGATGTTGTTGGTGTACGTAACGTACTAGCAAAATGTATTGGAACTAATAATCCAATCAACGTTGTAAATGCAACAATCAAAGGTTTGGCAGGTATGAGTTCGCCAGATTCTGTTGCAGCTAAACGTGGCAAATCTATAGAAGATATTTTGGAATAAGATCATGGCCGATAAGAAAATTAAAGTTAAATTGGTTCGTAGCCCTGCTGGACGTTTAAAGTCTCATAAAGCGTGTGTTGCTGGTTTAGGTTTGCGTCGTATGCACCAAACTGTAGAAGTTGAAGATACCCCTTGTACACGTGGAATGATCAATAAGGTCAATTATATGGTACAGGTTCAGGAGGACTAGGATGTTTTTAAATACACTTAAACCTGCGGCAGGTTCAAAATCAAATGCAAAACGTCGTGGACGTGGTATTGGTTCTGGCTTAGGCAAGACAGGTGGCCGCGGCCATAAAGGTCAGAAGTCTCGTTCAGGCGGTCAAACTAAGATCGGTTTTGAAGGTGGTCAAATGCCTTTACAACGTCGTTTACCAAAAGTTGGTTTTACTTCACGTTTAGCGCGTGTTACTGACGAAATTCGTTTAAATGAATTAAATGCTTTAACTGCTGATGTTATTGATATCGCGGTATTAAAAGAAGCAAACTTAATCGCTAAAAGTGTTAAGCACGTTAAGATTATGGATTCAGGAAAAGTTGATAAAGCAGTTACTCTCAAGGGCATTCGTGTGACTAAAGGCGCACGTGCAGCAATTGAAGCAGCTGGCGGCAAAATAGAAGAGTAAACGGATGTCAGCAAATCAATCAGGTGTGGCAGGAGCCATGGGCGGCGGTAAATTTAAAGAATTACGCCAACGTGTCTTTTTTCTGATTGGCGCTTTGCTGGTTTTTCGCATTGGTTCTTATATAACAGTACCGGGAATTGATCCTGCTTCTTTAGCTCAGATGGTTGAGCAGCAAAAAGGCACAATTCTGGACATGTTTAATATGTTTTCAGGTGGCGCATTATCGCGTTTGTCCTTGTTTGCATTAGGAATCATGCCTTACATCTCTGCATCGATTATTGTTCAGCTATTAACGAAGGTTCACCCTAAGTTAGAACAGCTAAGTAAAGAAGGCGCAGCGGGTAAACGTAAAATTACCCAATACACACGTATAGGAACACTGGCTTTAGCTACATTTCAGTCATTAGGTGTGGCGCTCGCATTATCTCGCCAACCCGGCCTGGTTATAAATGGGAGCGAAGCAGAGGTTATACGTATTTTCTATTTTACGACCGTCGTTACACTGGTCACCGGAACAATGTTCCTGATGTGGTTAGGTGAACAAATTACTGAACGAGGTATCGGTAACGGTATTTCGATGATTATTTTTGCAGGTATCGTAGCAGGGTTACCATCTGCAATCGGTGGTACGTTAGAATTAGGTCGTACCGGCGAACTAAGCTCAGGCTTTATTTTAATTCTATTTATTATGATCCTGGCAGTGACGGCTTTCGTTGTATTTATGGAACGAGGACAGCGCCGGATTACTGTGCATTATGCGAAGCGTCAACAAGGTCGCAAAATGTATGCGGCACAAACGAGCCATTTACCACTAAAAATTAATATGGCGGGTGTTATCCCCCCCATTTTTGCTTCGGCAATTATTTTATTCCCTGCCACGATGGCCGGGTGGTTTGGCAGTACTGAAGGAACATTTAGTTTTCTTCAGGATGTGGCGACAATGTTGTCTCCTGGCCAACCGTTATATGTTTTGATGTATGCAATTGCTATCGTGTTCTTCTGCTTTTTCTATACGGCGTTAATGTTTAACCCGAAAGAAACAGCCGATAATTTGAAGCGTTCCGGTGCTTATGTTCCGGGTATTCGTCCAGGCGAACAAACTGCAAGACATATCGATACTATCTTAGGTCGCTTAACTTTGGTTGGCGCGGCTTATATTACGGCAGTAAGTTTATTGCCTGAGTTTATGATTGTGTACTGGAATGTACCGTTCTATTTTGGTGGTACTTCTTTACTGATTATTGTTGTTGTAACAATGGATTTAATGTCGCAAGTACAGGCGCACCTTATGTCTCACCAGTATGAAGGTTTGATGAAAAAATCAAACTTGAAGGGTGGTTCTGGTTCAGCAGGTTTATTGCGTTAATTAAACGCGTTTATTTTTTTAGGAGAGTCGGCATGAAAGTTCGTGCTTCAGTTAAAAAATTATGCCGTAACTGTAAAGTTATTAAACGTCACGGTGTCGTTCGTGTGATCTGTGTTGATCCACGGCATAAGCAGCGTCAAGGTTAAAATAGGCTATTTTTTACTGTCTTATTTTCAAAGATGGGGACAGGAAAAAAGAGTCTAATTTGTATAAAAAGTCTTGCCTGAAAGGGCAAGGATACGTAAAATTGCACGTTTTCGCGGGGTCACCTGTGAGCGTCATATTTAATTTGTAGGAGTGCCTCAATGGCTCGTATTGCTGGTATCAATGTTCCGGTCAATAAACATACAGAAATCGCATTAACGTCGATTTTTGGTATTGGTCGTACACGCGCACAGAAGATTTGTTCTGAAGCGGGCGTAACGCCGACGACTAAAGTTAAGGATCTCGATGAAGTCCAGGTTGAAAACCTGCGTACTGAGGTTGCTAAATTCACTATTGAAGGTGATTTGCGCCGTGAAATCTCCATGAATATCAAACGTTTAATGGATTTAGGTTCATACCGTGGTATTCGTCATCGTCGTGGTTTACCACTTCGTGGACAACGTACTAAAACGAATGCTCGTACCCGTAAGGGACCACGCAAACCCATTAAACGCTAAGTTTTTAATTTAAGGTTTTAAAAAAATATTATGGCAGCCCAAACATCAGGTCGTACTAAAAAGAAGGTTAAAAAGGATATAGCAGACGGTATCGCGCATATTCACGCTTCTTTTAATAACACTATTATCACTATCTCGGATCGTCAGGGTAATGCTCTTTGTTGGGCAACAGCTGGTGGTTCTGGTTTCCGTGGCTCACGTAAAAGTACGCCATTCGCAGCACAGGTTGCAGCAGAGCGTTGCGGAATTATGGCCAAAGAATTTGGCATGAAGAATTTAGAAGTAAATGTTAAAGGTCCTGGTCCTGGTCGTGAATCAGCTGTCCGTGCTTTAAACTCTACTGGTTTTAAAATTACTAACATTTCAGATGTGACGCCGATTCCACACAATGGCTGTCGTCCTCCGAAAAAACGTCGCGTATAACGGGAGACTATCATGGCACGCTATCTAGGTTCTAAATGTCGTTTATGTCGTCGTGAAGGCGAAAAGCTTTTCTTGAAAGGCGAAAAATGTTTCGGTAGTAAATGCGCGATGGAAAATCGTCCGTTTCCTCCAGGTCAACACGGTCAACGCCGTAGTCGTAACTCTGATTACGCTACTCAGTTACGTGAAAAACAAAAATTACGTCGTACTTACGGAGTCCTGGAAGGTCAATTCCGTAGTTACTACAAAACAGCTGATCGTGTAAAAGGTTCTACAGGTACAAACTTGCTACAACTTTTAGAAACACGTTTAGACAATGTTGTTTATCGTATGGGTTTTGGTGCCTCTCGCTCAGAAGCACGTCAACTTGTTCGTCATAAAGCAATTACTTTGAATGGTGTTAAATCAAACATTCCTTCAATTAAAGTAAAAGCCGGTGATGTTATTGCGATTAATGAAAAATCACAAAACCAATTACGTATTAAAGGTTCTATGGATGCTGCACAAACACGCGGTATTGTTGAATGGTTAGATGTTGATGCTTCAAAACTCGTAGGCACATTTAAAAATGTTCCTGAACGAAGTGATTTATCAGCAGACATTAATGAACATTTAGTTGTAGAACTGTACTCTAAGTAAACTTTGAGACGTTCCATCTTTAACGCACTTAACCGGATTTTATAGAGGACAATACATGCAGGCCTCAGAACAAGAATTTCTGACACCACGTATAGTGGATATACAGCAAATTAACGATAGCCATGCCAAGGTTACTTTAGAACCTTTAGAACGTGGTTTTGGTCATACGTTAGGTAACGCATTACGTCGTATTTTATTATCTTCAATGTCAGGTTGTGCCATTGTTGAAGTAGAACTTGATGGTGTTTTACATGAATACACGACAATGGAAGGTGTGCAGGAAGATGTTGTAAACATCATGCTGAACCTGAAAGGTGTAGCACTTCGTATGGATACCGCGACAGAAGCTTCATTGACGATCAGTAAAAAAGGTCCTTGCGTTGTGACTGCCGGTGATATTCAACTTGATCACAATGTTGAATGTATTAATCCTGAGCATGTTATTGCAAACATCACTAAAGATAGTGATTTTAATATGACATTAAAAGTTGTTAAGGGTCGCGGCTATGAACCTTCAACTGCTCGTATTACAGATGAAGACGAAGATCGTCCAATTGGTCGTTTACAATTAGATGCGACTTTTAGTCCTATTCATAAAGTAAACTATATTGTTGATAGTGCTCGTGTTGAACAACGTACAAATTTGGATAAACTCGTTATTGAGTTAGAAACAAACGGTACGATTGATCCGGAAGCAGCTATTCGTAATGCTGCAACTATTTTGCAGGAACAACTGGCTGCATTTGTTGACTTACGTAGTACAGAAGCAGATGAACCGACTGAACAAGAACCAGATATTGACCCGGTTCTGTTACGTCCTGTTGATGATCTTGAATTAACTGTACGTTCAGCAAACTGCCTCAAAGCAGAACAAATTTACTACATCGGTGATTTGATTCAACGCACTGAAGTTGAGTTATTGAAAACGCCTAACTTAGGTAAGAAATCATTAACTGAAATCAAAGATGTATTAGCATCAAGAGGTTTATCTCTTGGCATGCGTTTAGAAAATTGGCCGCCAGCGATTCTTCGCACAAAAGCAGAAGATGAAAAGAAACCGCTGTTTGGTGATTTTAAATTTTAAGCTTTAACATATAAGCTGTTATAAGAATTTTTAAAGGTAATAAAAATGCGTCATCGTCATAGTGGTCGTCAGTTAAATCGAAACAGTTCGCATCGTAAAGCCATGTTTAAAAACATGTCTGTATCTTTGTTTGATCATGAACTGATCCGCACTACAGTTGCAAAAGCAAAAGAATTACGTCGTGTTAGTGAAAAGCTGATCACTTTAGCTAAAGTAGATAGTGTTGCAAACCGTCGTTTAGCGTACTCACGTTTACGTGACCGTGATGCAGTAACAAAATTATTTACAGAACTTGGTCCACGTTATGTAAATCGTCCAGGTGGTTATACACGTATTCTTAAGTGCGGTTTCCGTACAGGCGATAAAGCACCAATGGCTTACGTTGAGTTAGTTGATCGCCCAATCGTTGAAGCGACAGAAACAAGTGAAGAAGCTGTCGCAGCTGAATAAGTAATTCAGTTTACTTCATTTAAAAAACCGGACTTGATGTTATAAATCAAGTCCGGTTTTTT
>Ga0316208_1002667_pt1 | contig 14042 bp, 11 predicted proteins | sample 3monopyrite_MG_FD_204944 | JGI IMG/M metagenome (GOLD analysis project Ga0316208, IMG submission 204944) | Microbial mat bacterial communities from mineral coupon in-situ incubated in ocean water Damariscotta River, Maine, United States -... | ecosystem: Environmental > Aquatic > Marine >... | reverse complement strand
ATTGACCACAATACACCACGGATCCACCAGCTAAAGCTGGTGGCAAAGACTGGAACTGAGAATCCTTAACGGTGTTGCCCAGCGGGGCTCCACCGCTGGCGGTCAACGTGTAAACCGCGTCGGTTTCGTCCGGTTCGATGTTGATCGCAGGCGAGCCCGAGATTCCTCCCGGCAGCCATTCAGGTTTGAACTCGACCGCTCCTTTAAAATCACCGTGCCGTTCCACATGAATGGCGATGTCCAGCGAGCCGTTTCGAATTAGCGGAATGCGAGGCGGTACGGCTTCGATGGTGAAAGGTGCCGGATCGGTGACTGCCAGGGCGTACCGATCGACGGCGACGTGATGCCACGCTCGGCCGCCGGAGTGACTCCAGAACGGAAACGATTCCTGACAGTGACTGATGAGCGATGGCGGTGTCTTCCCCGGTTCAGACTCCGCCTGGTCAGACAAGTGAGGGCGAGCCTGAACCATGATCAGTGCCGACTGAGGTCGCACTTCTTTGGAAGCGACAAACTGCGCGGGTGCTGTTGTCTGTCCGGCAGAAACGATGGGAGCGATCATTCGAACGCCGTCGGGAAGTCCCGTCGCAAAGAGTTCCAGCGGTCCCTGGTAGCGATTCCCGATTCCCTGCTTCAGGTTGAACGTCACCGTCCACTGATTCCCGCGCGGGACGGCGATTGCGGTCAGGCGAGGACACTGCATGGAATCAATGACTCGCGCAAACAGGCTGGTGTTGATCTCGTCGCGAGCGGGTGACAGTTCGATCCGGTAAACAGACATCGCCGAACCCAGTCCCCGCATGTCGGTAATGCCGACTTCATATTCACCACCCTCTTTGGGCTCCCAAAGAAAGCGAGGGTCCAGCAATTCCTTCCGCTGAATACTGTTGCTGGCTGAGTAAAACCGGCTGTCGCGAATCGATGTGTCATCGTCTTCAATTTTGAACCTGTCGCTTCCGACCTTGCGAATCCAAAGTCTGGGATCCAGTGGCGAACCAACCGCCCGCGCGAAGACTTCGACCCGGTAGCGATCACCTTTCTCGACACGCACTCGGTACACGTCTTCCTCAAAGGCTTGATCGATCACGCCGTTGATCGCGACCGGCAGCGTGATTGGCGATTCGGCAATGTCGCCTTCGAGCAGGTTCGGCAGCGATGAAACTCGCAGCGGTAATGGAGACGGCGGTTGCTCGCTCGCGTTACCGGGGAAGTAGTCAACCAGGCCGCTGAGGTTGGGAGACGAATCCGGAATCGAAACTGTCTGAGAAACGGTTCCGGTCGGATCACCCATCCATCTCACGGAAACAGAATTGCCAGCCCGGCCTCCGGGCGGAAACGCCACCAGCGGTCGATAGAACGATCCAACGTGCGCCAGATAGTGGACCTGGGAATCGAGCGCCACGCTTTGCTGGACTCGTACGGTGTATTCGCCATCGGACGGGGCGATGATCGACAGAATGGGATCCTGAACGTGCAACGCGCTGTCATCGTTGCGGCCGATCACCTTGCCATTGGCGTCGAGAATATGGATCGAAAGATCGTTCTCGGCATCGCCATACGCGATCTCCGTCAGCCAGACGGCGTCGACCTCGACGGAGATCCGCTCTCCCGCTTTGCGGCTGATGCGGAAGCAGTCCGCGTCGCCTCGAAGTTGACCGCCGATTGTCGTGTTGCCCTGCGGGATCGATTCGGCATCCGCCGGGACGTCGTTCGAGCCGCGAGATTTTTCCGATTCCTGAATGACAGGGTACGGAGTGACTCGAAACGTGCTGACTGTCGTCAGCTCGCGGTTGGTGCGGAGTCGGAAAGGGTGGATTCCAGTCGGACAATCTGGAGCGATGCGGAAGCGGCAGGTGACCTGCTGCTCAATTCTCGCGCTGTGCATGAGGTTGTGAGTGGGAAGTTTTTCAGGAGCAGAGAACTCGACGGCCTCAATCCCGCCTCGGTAGAAGATCGCCTCCCGAGCGTCGTTGAGTGCCACTCCCTGAATCTTCACTTCAACCGTCGTGCCTCGCTGCCCGCCTCGAGGCATGACGCGTTCGATGTGCCGCTGCACCGGCCCGGCCTGCACCGGTCCAACCAGCGATGACGCGATGACGACGAGCGCGATCAGCGTAAGCAGACATCTGAGTTTGATAATTTGCATAGAACGATCGACTGAGAGTCAAAGAATACAATTGGAAATCATGCGTGACTCATGGCAAGTTGGGATCAATGATGTCCCAAAATTCAGCCGCGAAGCGGCGGCAGCATTTAGCCCCTGGCGTCAGCCAGGGGTTAACAAGCTGACCATTTCGACAGCCGCGAAGCGGCGACAGCAGGCGTGACGATGAGTTCGCTGTCGCCGCTCCGCGGCTTGTTGGTCCAAACGTACCGTTACCTCGGGCTCACGCCCGAGGCTATATGCTGTCGCCGCTCCGCGGCTCACTTTTCCTCCGGAACTCTTGAGGCTCAAATCGTTCAGAATCTCGCAGGCTGATCACGACGTCGCAAGCAGCCCTTTGACAAGCTTGCCGCCTTTGACGATTTCGATGGGCCGCGTGCCGAATGCCAGTAGCTCGCTGTCGGCGTTAATCCCGAGCTGGTGGTACGCCGTGTGAAGAAAGTCTTCGAGGGCGACCGGATCGCGTTCTGGTTCGCTGGCGGTCGCGTCGGATGCTCCGTAGACAAGTCCTCGCTGAACGCCGCCGCCAGCGAGGATCATCGAGTACGACCTTGCCCAGTGATCGCGACCGCTGTCTTTGTTGACCTTTGGCGTCCGTCCGAACTCAGTCGTGATCATGACCAGCGTGCTGTCGAGCAACCCTCGCTGATCCAGATCGGTCAGTAGACCCGACACCGCATGGTCCAGCGCAGGCGCCTTGTCCTGCACGTCTGCTTTGATGCCAACGTGCGCGTCCCAGCCGCCGTAGTCGACAGTCACGAATCGGACGCCGGCTTCCACCAGGCGTCGCGACAGCAGCAGCCGCTCGTTCACGGCGGCCGGCGAGTTGCGATACTTAAGACGATAGCCGCTGCCGTAGAGCTGTCGGATGTGCTCGGGTTCGTCGGCCAGTGAGAACGCCGACTGTGCCTTTGCGGATGTCAACAATGTCTGAGCCTGTGCAACAAATTCGTCCTGCGTGTTGAGTTGGTCGGTGTCGGCATTCAGCATTCGCAGACGTTGCTCGACAACTTCACGGGCGGCCCGACGACGATCGAACCGTTCTTCGGAAAGTCCTTTTGGAATCGAAAAGTCCTTCACGCGGAAGTCGCCCGATGCTCCCGGATCAGCCCCAACTGAAACGCCCCAAACTTGCTGCTGAGGTATCCCGTCCCGCCGGAGAACCCGCTCAATCCAGGCACCGCGACGTAATCCGGCATGTTGTCGCGCGGCCCGTAGTTCTGCGAGACGACCGCTCCCATTTGCGGATAGTCGATCACCGTCGTCGGGAGATAGCCGGTAAAGAGGTGGTACGTCGCCTGACCGTGATCCGGAATGCGGCAGTTGCACGACCGCACAACCGTGAACTTGTCAGCGACCTGCGCCATCCGCGGAAAGTTCTCGCTGAACAGCTCGCCGTTTTTTGTCTTTGTGACGTTGAAGGGCCCGCGGTATTCGGCCGGCGATTCCGGCTTGGGATCCCACGACTCCTGAGCCGCGAAGCCGCCGCCGAGGTTGAGATGAATAATGCTGGTCGCTGCCGGTGCCTTCTTTGCAGGCAGATTGCCTTCTGAACGAGACTCCGCACGCAGCAGATCGGTCAGCGAAATCCCCAAAGCACCGCAAACGCCGACTCGAATCGAATCACGTCGAGAGTATCGTTTCAACATTCTTCTCCAACACGGGTAAAGCATCCACAATGGGCAGGCGATTGTACCCGACCACTTCCAGAAACATCATAGGCTCGTATGGATTCCTATTTTTGCCGCTTCGTCTTCGGCTTGAGCGGGCCGAAGTTCTGGCCGGTCTTCTGCTGGCCGAGTTTCTTCTGCAGATGCTCGAATTTTGTGGCCGGTTTGCGGGTTGTTCGGTGTTGTTTGCCGGGCATTTTAGAATTGGCCTTTGTGCAGAGGTGTAGGGCATGTCGAGCGCAGCGCTGGCGTACCTTTCTGATATCGGCAGTCGGTTGGCACGCCAGCGCTGCGCTCGACATGCCCTGCGGTGGCTGTCCCTTCTAAACATAACTCTGAAGACGAGTATGACAGGTGTTTGATAAATCGGTCGCTCCGCTGTTCCCTGTCGAGAATCGGGTTCGATATACTCCGGCGCGTTACGAGCTGGCGAGGTCGATTGTTGACCCGTCGATAATCATGAAGCCTTAGACACTCAGGGTGCCATTCGGATGCCTGATTCTGAAAATTCTCAGCCGTCGAAAATTCTCATCGCCGACGACAACGAGCAGAACTGCGAACTCCTCGAAGCCTACCTGGCGGGCGAGGACTACGATATCGCCATGGCTTTTGACGGTCAGGAGACGATCGACAAGGTGGCCGAGTTGCAGCCGGACATCATCCTGTTGGACATCATGATGCCTCGAATGAGCGGCTACGAAGTTTGTGAGCAGCTCAAGACAGACCCGGCGACCACCAATATCCCGATCCTGATGGTGACCGCTCTGAACGAAATGGGCGACATCGAAAAAGCCGTGAATGCCGGCTGCGATGACTTCTTGACGAAACCGGTGAATCGCCTGGAACTGACGACGCGAGTCAAGTCGCTGCTTCGCGTGCGGCATCTGACGAACGAACGCGACCGACTGCTGGCTTATCTGGAGGACGTCGATCGAAATGAATCGAAACCGAGAGTGTTTGACGGCGACTCGGATTCCGACGAATCGGATGATGATGACGCTGAAGAAAATCCGTCAGAGTGACGGCTGCAGACCGACTCGGTGAGAAACGTCAACCGCGTTAATCTCTAATCTCTCAGAGACGATTTTTGTCGAAAGCAGCACGCAGCTTACTCGGCGGTCGCCTTGGCGATGGCTGCGTCGATGCGGGTCAGGACTGTGTCTTTACCGACGATGACCAGGCAGTCGTACACACCGGGGCCGGCGGAGGAACCGGTTGACGCGATGCGCAACGCGTTGATCAGCAGGCCGGTGCCGATTTCTTTGGACTCGGCAAACTGCTGCAGAGCGGCTTCGATTGATTCGAGCGTCCATTCGGATAGTTCGGCGAGAACCGGACGGAACTCGGCCAGCAGCTCGGGGACGTTGCCTTTCTTGACTCGCTTCTTGAAGGCTTTTTCGTCGTACTCGATTTCGTCCTTGAAGAAGTAGCCGTACGTGAGGATGTCGCTGGCAATTTTGATGCGGTCACCGAGCGACTCGACGACTTTGCTAACCTTGGCGAGGTCAGCTTCCGACGGCTCGGCGGGGAGCAGTCCGGGTTTCTGCAGAAAGGGCGTGCATCGTGCATCCCGATCTGCGGGAGACAGATCGTTCATCCAGTGAGCCTGGTAGCTCATCAGTTTTTCTGGATCGAACGCGGCCGATGCTTTGACGACTCGGCCAAGCGAGAAATTCTCGATCAGAAAATCGAGCGACATGAACTCGGTCGTTTCGTCGAACGACCAGCCCGTTCGACCGAGTGAGTTCAACAGGGCGGCGGGGAGGAAACCGGTCTGCTCGTAGAATTCGACCATCACCGGGTTGAGAGCGTCTTCGTCGAGGCCGATTTGCGGCAACACCTTGTTCGAAAGATCAAACAGGATTTTGAACGCCGGACTCTTGCGGTATTTCTCGACGTCGCGTTTCGAAATCTTCTTCTTTGTGCCCGGAGCCATCACGAACGGAATGTGCGCGAACGTTGGAACCTGCTCACCGAGCGCTTCGTACAGCAGAACCTGAATCGCTGTATTCGAGAGGTGCTCTTCGGCGCGGATGACGTGCGTAATCTTCAGCTGGGCGTCGTCGACGACCGTTGCGAAGTTGTAGAGCGGCGACCCGTTGGAACGCATAATGTTTGGATCGAACATCAGCGCGGCGTCCCACTCGACGTGCCCACGGATTTCGTCTTCGATCTCGATCTTCCGATCCTGCGGAATCTTGAAACGCAGCACCCAGGGATCGCCGTTGTCGAGTTTCTGTTGGGTTTCCGCGTCGCTCAGTTCGAGAGACCGTCGCATGCCTTCCGGGGGTTTGCCGTTTTCGCGAGCGGCTTCTTTGTCGGCCTGAACTTCTTCCGAACTGTCGAAGCAGCGATACGCTTTTCCTTCGGCCAGCAGACGATCGGCGGCGGCGGTGTAGAAGTCTCCGCGTTGCGACTGGAAGTAAGGTCCGTAATCGCCGCCGACTTCCGGGCCTTCGTCCCACTCCATATTCAGCCAGCGGAACGCCTGCAGGATCGGGGCGAGGGCGTCGTCGACGTTGCGCTGCTGGTCGGTATCGTCGATTCTGAGGATGAACTGGCCGCCGTGCTTCTTCGCGTAAAGCCAGTTGAACAGAGCGGTTCGCATCCCGCCAATGTGCATGTATCCAGTCGGACTGGGGGCAAAACGCGTGCGAACTGTCATGGTGAAGCCGAATCTGGAGGCGGATATTGAGGGTGAGAAGGTCAAAACTGCGGCGAAGACGCGGGATAATAGGTGAGGGTTCAGGCAGTCACAATCAGGGCGTCAAACCACGGATTACTCGGATAAAGATGGATCAGGCAGGATGCTTGAAGGAGCGGTCCATGCTGCCAGCAGTTCGAAGCACCACCACTCCTGTGTGAGAATTATCCAATGGGGAACGCAGAGATCACAGAGGAGTCACGGAGTAAATGGAGAGCTCTCCAGTTTCCTCTGCGTTTTTCACCTCTGCGGGCTCTGCGTTCAAAATGTCATCCTGGTTGAGCGTGAGCTACCAGGTCGCTTGCGAGTCGTGGCCGTTTCTCGTGAGAATGCCCGTCCGAAAGAAACCAGCCGGGTTCGGCTGCATGAATCCTCATTGAGCCGCTTTGCACGACTGCTGCGGCGATCCCACCCCACTTTCCTGCCTCCAAGGTGCGCCATGAATTCCTCATTCCTTCGATCCACGCTCGCTGTGGCCGTGCTTGCCGCATCTACGACTTTGTTTGCTGCGAAACCTGGCGACTGGCCACAGTGGCGAGGTGCCAATGGCGATGGGATTTCTCAGGAGAAAGGTCTGCTGACCGAATGGCCTGAAGGCGGTCCGAAAACTGTCTGGCAAGTCGACACGCTGGGCGACGGTTACTCATCGCTGGCGATTGCTGACGGCCGAATCTTCACGCAGGGCAACGTCGATGGCGAAGGCCGCATCCTCTGCCTGAAAGAATCGGACGGCTCGGTCATCTGGTCGGTGCATCCACCGCGTGAAACGAAGCTGTTTAAGCACGGAAAAGGCGACGGTGCACGAGGGACTCCGACAGTCGACAACGGTCTGGTCTATGTCGAAGGCGGCGGCGGAGACGTCACTTGCCTGAAAGCGGAAACCGGCGAAATTGTCTGGACGAAACATCTCAAGGACGACTTTGGCGGCAGCGTTCCTGGCTGGGGTTTCAGCGAAAGCCCGACGATCGACGGCAACAACGTCATCGTCACACCTGGTGGGAAAGATGGAGCGGTCGTTGCATTGAACAAGTTGAACGGCGAGATCATCTGGCGAAGCGCCGACGTCGGCGACAAGGCTCACTATTGCTCGGCGGTCGTTGTCGAGTCTCACGGTGTTCGACAGGTCATCACCTTCACCGGCGGACTCGGCAGCAAGAGGTCGCCCGGAGCACCACCGCGAGTTGTCGGCCTGGACGCTGAAACCGGCGACCTGCTCTGGTCGTATGACAAATCTGCGAACCGCACGGCGAATGTTTCCACGCCGCTGTTTCACAACAACGCTGTGTTCTCGGCATCGGCTTACGGAACGGGCGGCGGACTCGCTCGCCTGACAAAGTCCGCTGACGGTTTCACGGCCGAACCAGATTACTTCGAAACGAAGATTCAGAATCATCACGGCGGAATGGTGCTGGTCGACGGTTTTATCTACGGAACCGGCAGCAACACGCTGATCTGCATGAACTTTGAAACCGGCGAAATTGTCTGGCAGGATCGCAGCGCCGGTAAGGGAGCCGTTACCTGCGCCGATGGCCACATTTATCTCTACGGAGAAAAGAACAAAGTGGCTCTGGTTGAGGCCAATCCGAAGGAGTACGTTGAAAAGGGATTTTTCGAATTCGAGAAGGCGGACTTTCCGACGTGGTCTCATCCCGTCGTCGCGAACGGACGACTCTACCTGCGAGACATGGAAAAACTCACCGCGTATGACATCAAACAGTAGGTCAGGCTCTGCCTGACGAAGCTTTTTCGTTATAGCGTCGAACAGCCAGTTGAATAAGGTGTGCCACTGGCTCTGCCAGTGCTTTCTCGAATCGGCGGCGACAGGTATTTCCGCACTGGCAAAGCCAGTGGCACACAAAAACTCGAATGGTCAACCATTTTCAACAGGTTGCTGACTAAGTCGTACTCGCCTTACTACTTTGCATTTCGTCAGGCAGAGCCTGACCTACGGGAAGATTGAAATGTCCGAACCACTTAACAAAACCAGCTCCAGAATCACGCAGCCAGCTTCGCAGGGCGCGTCGCAGGCCATGCTCTATGCGACGGGCATGACCGCCGCCGATATGAAAAAGGCTCAGGTCGGCATCGCGTCCGTCTGGTACGAAGGCAATCCGTGCAACATGCACCTGCTGGACCTGGCTGAACGCATCAAAGAAGGCGTCGAGAAAGCCGACCTCTTCGGAATGCGGTTCAACACGATCGGCGTGAGCGACGGGATTTCGATGGGCACCGACGGGATGAGCTACTCGCTGCAGTCGCGAGACCTGATCGCCGACTCTATCGAAACCGTGATGGGTGGTCAGTGGTACGACGGTCTGATCACGATCCCTGGCTGCGACAAGAACATGCCCGGCTGCGTGATGGCGATGGCTCGTGTGAACCGTCCGGCGATTATGGTCTACGGTGGTTCGATCAGAGCGGGCTGTTCAGACCGGCATCCAAAGTTGGACATCGTGTCGGCATTCCAGTCGTACGGTCAGTACATCGGCGGATCGATTGACGATGCTGAGCGTGAGGAAATTGTTCGTAATAGTTGCCCTGGTCCCGGAGCCTGCGGCGGCATGTACACGGCCAATACGATGTCGTCAGCGATCGAAACGCTGGGGATGTCGCTGCCGTACAGTTCGTCCATTCCGGCCGACGATCCTCTGAAACACGGAGAATGTCTGGCGGCTGGTGATGCGATCAAGCATCTGCTCGAAATCGACCTGAAGCCACGCGACATCATGACTCGCGAAGCTTTTGAAAACGCGATGGTTATCGTGATGGCTCTGGGCGGTTCGACGAACGCCGTTTTGCATTTGATCGCGATGTCGCGAGCGGTCGACGTGAACTTGACGATCGACGACTTCCAGACGGTCAGCGACCGCATCCCGTACATCGCCGATCTCAAGCCGAGCGGCAAGTACGTGATGGAAGACCTGCACAACATCGGCGGCATCCCGGCCGTGCAGAAGTACCTGCTCGAAAAGGGATTGCTCAACGGTGACTGCATGACCGTTACCGGCAAGACGATGGCCGAGAACGTGGCCATTCTGGATGGTCTCGCCGAAGGTCAGGACATCATTCATCCGGTCGAAAAGCCGCTCAAAGAATCTGGTCACATTCGCATCATGCGAGGCAACTTCTGCCCGGACGGAGCGGTCGCCAAAATCACCGGCAAAGAGGGGCTCAAGTTTTCCGGTCCGGCTCGGTGTTTTGATTCTGAAGAAGACATGCTCAAAGGTCTGGAAGACAAAGAAATCCAGAAGGGCGATGTCATCATCATCCGGTACGAAGGGCCAAAGGGCGGACCCGGCATGCCGGAAATGCTGACGCCGACTTCCGCGATCTGCGGATACGGCCTGGAAAAAGACGTCGCCCTGATTACTGACGGACGATTCTCCGGCGGCTCGCACGGTTTCATTGTCGGGCACGTCACGCCGGAAGCTCAGGAAGGCGGTCCCATCGGCCTCGTCCAGAACGGCGACACAATCACGATCGACGCCGAGGCCAACGCCATCACCGTCGACGTCTCAGACGAAGACATGCAGAAGCGTCGAGAAACTTGGTCGGCTCCACCGTTCAAAGCGACTCGCGGAACGCTTTACCGGTATATCAAAACGGTGAAGTCAGCTTCTGATGGCTGCGTGACTGACGAGTAAGGTAAGTAAAGAATTTAATCGCAGAGGACGCTGAGGTGACAAACGCAGAGGACATGGAGAGTCAATCGGTTCTCCGTTCCCTCTGCGCGTTTCTCTTCTCCGCGACCCTCTGCGATTAAAAGTCCGAACAGCTTAAGAAAAGCCCCGGTGACCATCTGGCCGCCGGGGCTTTCTTTTGATCGTCAAGTCGATCAAGACGGCGCCGTCACATGATCAACCGAGAACAAAGTTGAGAATTCGGCGGAAAGTCGCGAAGGATTTCGGCGGTTTGTGCAAAGACTCCCTGGAATTCAAGTTTTCGAACTGTTGGAGTTACCGCATGAAATCTTTAGAGCCGTCGGACGACGTTGCCGCGATGCGTCGTCTTGATCAGCAGGCGTGGGGGGACGCTTATGACAGATATGTCACGTCGACCTACGCGTTTATCGCGCATCTGGTGGGGGGCGATCGGGCTCTCGCCGAGGAGCTGCATCAGGAGGCGTGGCTGACCGCCATGTCGGCGATCGACCAGTTCGCTCCGGAACGCGGCGAGTTTCGTGGCTGGTTGTTCGGCATCGCCAAACGGCGAGTCGCGATGCACTTTCGGCGAGCCAGTGGCCGCTCTGAGCAGCCGCTTCACGAGGAGACTGATCAGGCGTCGGCACTCGACGATGACCTGCTTCCGGCAGACGTTATTGAGGAAGTCGAACGGGCCGACGCGGTGCGTGTCGCCTTGTCCGAAATGGACGACACCGCGCGGGACGTGCTGGTCAACAAGTACGTTGACTCGATGTCCGTCGCCGAGATCGCCGATCGGGTGGGCAAGAGTCCGAAGGCTGTCGAGTCGATGCTGACTCGCGCCAGGACACGCTTACGAAGTCTGCTCCGCTCGTACTTCCCCCAGTCACTCAACGTTGCGAGGGAATCCTCATGAACACACCGACCAATAACCAGGATGCCGAACGTCCGGACGACGCGGCTGATGCATTGCTCAATGAGTGGATTCGAGAAGCCGGAGACACGCAGATGACACCTCGACCTGAACACGTCGCAGAACTCCGAGAGCGACTGCTTGCTCAAACGAGCAGCACGCCGCCGACGGAACACCCGGTATCGCAGCCGGCAGTTCCACAGACATCAACGCAGCCAACTACTGACCCAGCCACCCGTCGTGTGACGGGTCGCGGATGGGGATGGGTTGTGCTTGTCACCGCCGCAGTGCTGGTTGCTGTCAGCCTGTTCTCAGCGAATGAGCAACAGAACGTTGCGTGGGCTCAAACTCAAGCGGCCGTCAGAGCGATGCCGTGGATGTTGACGAAAACTCAACTCGAAAACGGGTCAGCTATGGAGTCGTGGTTTTCGCCTCGACGATTGGTTGCGGCGATCAGAGCCGTGCCGGCGGAAGGTACGAATCCTGATGGGCAGACACCGTTTGCGATGTTTGTCGACATTCGGGAGGGAGCTCGGCTGGAGTACCGAATGCAGGACAACGAAATCGTGAAGTCACCAATGCTGGGTTCCGACAAGTCGTCCATGAGAATGGTTGGCGGGTTCCTCTCGGCGTTCGCTGACGGAAAGGACCTGAAGGATTTCGCCCAGGCCGATGCGAATCTCACCATCACCGCACAGCGAGAAGTGACGGTCGATGGGCAACGCTTTGACGAATTTGACGCGGTTGTCGGCTTTCACGGAAGCGAGTCGGCAGCCACTTACCGGGTCGACGCAGAATCGAAACTGCCGGTATCGATGACCACGAATCTTGACGGAGAACGCCGCACAACGACGATCAGTTTTCCCGACGACGGCCCGGCATCGATTTACGACCTCGGTGTCGCTCAGGGCGTTTCGGTCAGGGATGCGATGCCTGCTCCCGGACTCGCGAAGCTGCTCTCGCAGCGGCAGAACGTGCGAATGAATTTTGATCGGTACTACGGAATGGCGATACAGGTGCCACCGGGCAAGCACTGGTCCAATTCAGTTCGCATCAGGCGGTTGTGGCGAAGCGGTAATAAATGGCGAACCGAGTACCTGACGTGGGACCCGACGGATTCAAAGCGGATTCACAGTCGAGGAGCACCTCCCGAAGGAACCGACCCATTGAAGTGGTGGGCCGCTCAATTCTCGAAGGAACGGTTTCGTCCAACGACACTTTCGGATGGGAAAAACCACTGGAGGTTCGAGTACGACGCGAAACCGTCAGATGACGAACCAAACCGGTGGGATTACATCGTGAAGCCTGCGAAGAAGGGTTCGTACGCGATCAATCCAGAGGACCCGATGCCGACGATCATCGAGTATCCGGAATTCATGATGTACGGCGCGACCGGCTTGCCGAGTCCTCGACGGAAGGGAGTTCTGATGTTGCATCCCGAGGACGGTCCCGAGGGCACGGTGCTGATGGAATCCCGGACGATGGACAAACCACGCCCGAACGGAAACGACCTCAGCTACTACTGGGTCGACCCAATCGAAAACGGAATGAGCCGCAGGACGCAGATGTTGTCGCTGACCGGCTCGGAACCAGAATTGCTCGGCGAACAAGTGGTGCTTGAGACAGCTCGCAGCCCAAAGGGATATCTCTACCCAACGCGAGTCAAGAATCGTTCGGGAGTCGTCACCCATTTCTACCTTAACTTCGATTCCGAGTTTGACGACTCCGTCTTCGACCCGAAGTTAGACAAAGCGGCTCCACTGCCACGGTAGTCAGACCCACGGCCTGCGATCATCGCCAGACCCTGCATTGCACAAAGCAATGCAGGGTTTTCTTCATGCGCGACGAACAGTTTTCGCGATTCGAATCTCAACCAGCGATCCGGTGCCACCCGCGATGCGGACCCCTGTTGGACAGCTCAACGATCAGGAACCAGCCTCAGAGGTTGCATGCACGCAACCTTGACGAGCGATCGGGGCCATCCGTGTCCTAATGTTGAGGTGAGTCGTCTACGGAGTTTTCTTTTGTAGCTTTTTGATGAGATCTACGTTCGGCTTGCCTCGCATGGAACTCACGTGTAATGCGTCCATAGTAATATTTCTTGTATACCCCGACACCATACGTGGTGCAAATTGCAGATAGTATCGCAATTAACCAAAACGTGCGTCCCCATTTTTTATGTTCCATAAATGATCGACTCATGAGGTTTCCGAAAAAGCACATACCGGACAAGGCCCAGTCGACCGATCATTGGGGCTAGCTAGCGGGTAGGCTGGGTCCTGACCCAGCTTCAGCACTAAATCGCTGGGACACGTCCCAGCCTACGTCACTGCCGGCTCCCTTGTTACTTGACCGGATCGTCGATGGTCAGTTGCCCTGATAGATTGCGCACGGTGACGTTTATCACCAAGCCTGAATGGGTTTCGATATTCAATACGTTGCCTGAGAGCAGATAGACACCTGCAATTTCGTGTGAGTTTACTCTATCTGCGTACTTGTCATAGAGAAGCTGGCAGTCAAGAACCGATTCGATTCGGAATTGCCAGTCCACGAAACACTGACGGCGCCCGAACAGTGGTATTCGCAGGCCTGCGCCAGGTCGATGGAATATCTTCTTTCCATTAAGTACCAAGACTTGGTTTTCTGATGGCGAAAGCCCGTGCGGATCAAAGTCAGCATCGAGGAGTTCAACGCTGATTGCAGGGATCCAGTCTCGGGAAAGAGGGAATGTTCGCGGCACAGTGTCCTCACTATTTCGGCCAGGGAAAATGCTTAATTCCGAAGAAGTTGGCGTCTATGTGCAGCAGTTTCCGACCACCTTCTCGGAAAGCATGATAATCAAGGCGAAGGAGGGCGTAACCGCCGTTCCTCCGGCAGATTTGGAAGGGTTTGGGAATCAGGGAACATTGACCTGGCTTTGAAAGGCCTCCATGGAGAAAACATTGGCAGG
>Ga0316208_1002666_pt1 | contig 14045 bp, 9 predicted proteins | sample 3monopyrite_MG_FD_204944 | JGI IMG/M metagenome (GOLD analysis project Ga0316208, IMG submission 204944) | Microbial mat bacterial communities from mineral coupon in-situ incubated in ocean water Damariscotta River, Maine, United States -... | ecosystem: Environmental > Aquatic > Marine > Coastal... | reverse complement strand
GCTGCGCATAAATGGCAAAAATTCTGAAAACCCGTAGGTTAGACTTTCCAGCCTGACACAATAGTTCGGAAGCTTTTCGAATAGTCATTTTGAGTTCGCTGGTTAATCGAAAGTTGATGTTTTTTGAAACCGCATTTGTCAGGCTGGAAAGCCTAACCTACTTCCTGTTTGGTTCCGGCTACGCCGGGTTAGGCTCTTATCAGTGAAACACTGCGCAAAAGTGGCAGGATATTTTCAGACCAGGCCGGGTCAGTGATGCCCCAAGCACGGCTGGTCGGTTCTGACCGCCGTAACCAAAATGACTTTTTTACATTTTGCGAGCCGTTCGCATACTTTTACCGTTAGTAATCCAGGTAACATTCGAGTGCAGATTGCTCGCCAATTTACAACAGTGCAGTAACCAGGGGGTTAACACCCCCGGCTCGCCTGAAACCTGTTGACGCAGTCGCGATCAGCTTGCCGTGAAACGAATTATCTTCGTTTTTTCGAGTTTTTTGTCTCTTTCGTGGTCCTTTATAGAACCTGCGCAATCGCGACAGACAGGAATGTCTGTGCTCCGTCTTAGAAGTAGAAGTCTGTACTCCGTCTTAGAAGTAGAATGTCTGTACTCCTTTTGAATGAATAAAAATCCCCTTAAAAAATATTGTTTCCCTACTGGATTATTTCGCATTTCCATCGTTTAATGCTTCCAGTATCGCATCAGTCAGATCTTGATTGGAATCGAAGTTCCACGTAATTTTCCCTTGTTTGTTAATCACCCAGGCAGAAGGGATGTAGTCAGCTTGAAATGCAGCAAGTGTTTCGGTTGCTCCATAAGCGTTGGACCAGGTGATTTTGAATTCATTCAAGAAAGCTTTGATTTCCGGGAGTGATTCTTCCCGTTCGGTCGTCATGCCGACGAAGATAACATCATCCCGATCTGCAAATTTCTTCCAGGTTTCAACCATCTGCGGTGCCTCTTCTCGGCAAGGCATACACCAGGTTGCCCAGGCTTCTACAACGACAACTTTTCCGGAAAAATCGCCGGGGTCTTTGCCATCTACCCAGCCGTCCACCTTGATTTCCGGTGCCATGTTACCGACCGCCAACCCGCCGCGTGAAGGGGCTGTATTTATAATGTTGTTTCCCTCATCCACAGTTTTTTGTGCGAAAATATAAAACGCTCCTGCGAGCATGACGACCAGCACGAATACAATCGTAAAGTTTCCAGCCAAAGAAGAACCGTTTGTCGGCGGAGTTGGAATTTCTGTCATATTTGAATTTACTTTCGGGTAAATATCATGAGATGTTGCCTGGGAAGTTTACCAATTGTTTTGGAATGTTCCAATGAAAAAGCAGGTTGCGTCATTTCTTTGATGGATTGTTTTTCAGACATTTTATGGATCAGTTTAATCGGCACACTTGGGTCTTCCATACGGTATTCAACCAAGGCGATTCTGCCCCCCGGTTTGAGGGCTTTGGAAATGTTCAGGATCATTTCATAAGGAAATTCGAATTCATGATAGACATCGACCATGAGAACAACATCGACGCTGTTCGGTTTAAGCCGGGGGCTGTTGTTGTCTCCCAGGTGCAAATCGACATTCTTTATACCCGTTCTGGAAAGTCTGTTCTGTAAGCGAACCAACATTTCTTTCTGAATATCGACTGCGACCACTTTCCCGTTTGGCGCAACCAGCGGAGCCATTTGTAGTGTAAGAACCCCTGATCCCGCACCGATATCTGCTACTGTCATGCCCGGTTTGAGTTCCAGAAGTTTAATCAGCAGCGACAGTTTTTCTTCTTTTTCACGCTCAGGACGTTCCAGCCAAATGGCAGCCGGGTGTCCCATCACGTGGGCAATTTCCCGCCCCAGATAAAACTTGCCGATGCCGTTGCGATCATGCTCTGCCCGGTACTCATACCGATTATTTTCTTTCTGCTTGTCCTCTGTCTCCCCCTTCTGTTCTGTCTTCTGTTCCGCGAATAAAACTTGCTGAAAGCTAATAAGAATGAAACAGAAAGTAGAACAGATTAACAGGGAAAGAAAAGAGAATGAAAGAAAAGACGAAAGGAATTTTGTTCTCTGAATTATTTGCATCGCTGGATCCTGTCCTCTTTTGATGAGATCGATGATTGAAATATTTGGCGTAACGATTCGGCGTACCTTGATACACCCTACAGCAATTTAGATTCATCGTCCACTTTATTCACGATGAAAACGCTTCCCTTTCAGTTCGAATCTTGGAAGTGTTTCCGGGAGAACTGGTAATATCTCTGCATGAAAATTGAGGCGATTCCTAACAGTTTTCTCTACTCGCATTAGTAATTCCGGCATTAAACCGGCTGCTTGAATTTCACTGGTTGGTTCAATTTCAATGACCATGTGCTGCATCGCTTTCTTTTCGCGAACAGTCATGCGGAATTCAGCGACTTCAGTGAATTCACGTAAAACTGCTTCGACGCTGGACGGGAAAACGTTGTTGCCTCGGATGGTAAACATATCGTCGGCACGTCCCAGAATGCCGCCTTCAAGACGCAGTAACTGCCGTCCACATCTATTTGGTGATGTTGCTGCCTGGACGATATCTCCTGTGCGGTAACGAATCACCGGCATGCCATGACGCCCAAAATTTGTGATCAGAAGCTCCCCTGGTTCGCCGGGGTTTACCGGTTCGAATGTTTTAGAATCGACAATTTCCGCGATACATTCGGTTTCCAGAATCATCAAGCTGGCAGGATCTTCCACCGATTCAATCCCCAAAGAGCCGATGTCGGTCATGCCCCAATGATCGAAAACTCTGGCTCCCCAGGCTTTTTCAATTCGTTCTCGAATAGCGGGAATACTTCCTCCCGGTTCACCAGCCACCAAAAGTGCGCGAACACTTGAATTGACCAAATCGATGCCTTCCCGCTGAGCGATTTCCGCCAGGCGAAGTGCGTAAGTTGGCGTACAACAGATGAATGTGACCTGGTGTTCCAGAATGACCTGTAAGCGAACTTCACTACTCATCCCGCCGGCTGCGATACTCAAATTATCGAACTGTAACGCTCCTTCAAACCCTGCCCAGAAGCCGATGAACGGGCCAAACGAAAAAGGGAAACAGAGGCGGTCTTGTTTGGTGAGTCCTGCAATTCGAAAGATTTGCGCCCAGCACTTTTTAATCCATCGCCAACTGGCAGGCGTATCGAGCCAGCGCATCGCTCGCCCGGTCGTGCCTGAAGTTTGGTGTAAACGTGAATAATGAATCAGCGGGTAGGTTAAATTTGTGCCATACGGCTGATGTGCGTTCTGATCAGCAACCAGTTCCTGCTTGGTCACCGGTTCGATCTGGCGAAAATCTTCCCAGCAGGAAATACAATCGACAGAGAGATTGTGTTGCTGAAATCTTTTTGTCCAGAAAGGATTTTTCCCATCAATTTCACTGAGCAGGCGTTTCAGACCTCTCCACTGATGTTCCCGAATGGCATCTTTATCCATCATCTCAGGTAAGTTCTGATGAATCATGAGGAGCGTCTTCTTCTAAAATAAAAACGGGGAGGCCAAAGCTGTTCAGTTCTTCGATGAACGAACCGCTATGTTATCAAAGATGCACAAAGAGAAAAACTCTTGGGTTCTGAGAGGCGATTTTCTTGCTCTAAAATATTGAGGATATCTGTAACAGGTCTGCTGATATTATCGATTATTTCAATTGGTTGAGGTTGCAAAACGTGTTGCCGCGTTGGTTGTTGTATATTCTCCTCTTTTGAATAACTTTTATCCCTGCACCATGAGCATTCTGAAGCTAGATTGAAATACAGACTGCCCGATTTCCGTTCTGATTTAAGGTAACCTCTATTTATTCAAAAGGAGTACAGACATTCCTGTCTGTCTCGTAAGAGCATGCTCTGTTGCAGGCAGACAAGAATGTCTACCCTCCGTTCAACAGGAAATTTTTGAATAAATAGAGGTTCCCTTAGGTAAAATCAGTCTATTTTCTTCGGAATGTCTGAAATTTATGGTTCCATAAAGGCCCAGCAAGGCTGGTTCATTCTGATAACCGTAACCAACAATTGAAACTTTAGAACTTTGTGCAAAACGCAAAGATAATAACCGTTAGTAATATAGAAACAGATTCAAGGCAGGAAAGTAACTCGATGGCAAAATATCTTGTGACAGGGGGAGCTGGTTTTATTGGCTCGCATATTGTAACCCAACTGATCAAAAATGGTGAGCAGGTACGGGTGCTGGATAACCTTTCGACCGGTCACAGAGAGAATCTTTTTCACCTTGCAGGAGAATTTGAATTTCACCAGGGAGACGTACGCGACCCCGAAGCAGTTGCCAAAGCGGTTGCGGGAACTGAAATTGTCTTTCATCAAGCAGCATTGGCTTCGGTCCCATTGAGCATCGAAAAACCTGCGGAAGTTCATGATGTTTGTGCAACCGGCAGCCTGAATGTTCTGGATGCCGCTCGCAAATCGGGAGTCCGCCGGGTTATTTATGCCGCTTCGAGCAGTGCGTATGGTGACCGTCCCGAAATGCCGAAGTTGGAAAATCATGTGCCACAAACACTTTCCCCTTACGCGGCTTCAAAGTTGGCTGGTGAATTATACTGCGAATCTTTTTCGCATTGTTACGATTTAGAAACAGTCCGTTTGCGATACTTCAATGTGTTCGGTCCGAGGCAGGATCCGAAGAGTCCATATTCAGCAGTGATTCCGATTTTCGTTACCGCGTTACTGGAAGGCAGACGCCCGATGTTTTTTGGAGACGGCGAACAATCACGAGACTTTGTTTACGTTGGAAATGTCGTGCAAGCCAACCTTCTGGCTGCGAAATCTCCTGTTGCTTCGGGGAATGTTTATAATGTTGCAACAGCCGAACGTGTCAGCGTTGCAGAAATGTTAAAGCAAATCTGTGAGATTCTTGAACTTCCTTACGATCCAGAAATTGCACCGCCGCGAGCCGGCGATGTTCTACATTCCTGGGCAGATATTTCAACCACCAAACAAGACCTTGGCTACGTACCAGCCGTCAGTTTCCGAGATGGGTTACGAACAACAGTTGAAGCTTATGCAAAATCTCTCTCTGCGAATTGTTGCGGCTGAAATAATTGGATACTTAAGGGAACCTCTATTAATTCGAAAAAATATAATTGAATGGAGGGTAGACATTCTTGTCTGCCTTTAATACGGGATGCTCAAACATGCCAGGCAGGAATGTCTGTGCTCCATTTTGAATTAGTAGCGGCTCCTGCGAAAAAACAGAAATCGAGTTCATTAAAACTTCTTGGCGAGAACAGTAACGTGAATTTCCCACTCAAAAAATCGACCCATCTGGATTCACCTGCGGGCAATCCTCTACTAAATTCATCAGAGCCTGCCGTCGATCTGGTTCAATTGGCACTGCGGAATATCTTTCTGCTAATGCTTGCTGGAGTTTTGGGAGTTGCGATGGGGGTTGGCGTCTGCAAACTGCTTGGACCCAAGTATGTTGCTAATTCCAAAATCCTGGTCAAGCTGAAAAACCCGATGCCTATTCAGACCGATGGCAAACAAATTGTTGTTGGCGAACGAAGTGCGCATATCGAAATTATTCATAGTCCCAAAGTAGTCGAGCGGGCTGTTCGCGACTCCAAACTGGATGAACTTCCCAGTCTTGAAGGCAGCGATGATCCGGGTCAGGATATTATCGAAGGATTGAAAATCACTCGAACAGCCGGGGAAGATCATCATCAACTTAACATTCTAGATTTACAGTACACATCAAAAAATAGAGAAGACGCCAAAATTATCCTGACAGCGGTCATCAAAGCGTATGATGAGTACCTCAAGGTTGATGCGCAAAACAGCTACAACGAGCTTTCACGACTTTTGAAACAAATTAATGAAGAACTCAAACCTCGTTTGCAGGAGAAAGTGGATGAATATCAGAAGTTTCGCGAATCTGCCCCGTTAATCTGGAAGGCACCTCCCGGAGCAAACGCCGGTCCGAATGATGTCATGAATATTCATCAGCAGCGTGTCCAGGCGATTGCCACGGAACGGGTTAAAGTGGAATTACTCAGGCAGGAAGTTGCTTCACGGGTTTATACGCTGAATGATGCCATTAAACGTGGGGAATCTCGTGAGGCATTGTTATTACTGGTGAAAACATTTCTGCAAAAAGATCAACAGTCGAATACGCAAACTGTCGTTACTGGAGAATCTCAAAAACAACAACTCGACACTCAATTACTTCCACTTATTCTGGAAGAACAACAACTGCTCGAACGATTCGATGTGAATCACCCTAAGGTGATTAATGTTCGCGAACGGATGCAGCGCGTTGTCAACTACTACCATCAGCAAGGAGTTGACCTTCCTACGACAACCGTAACCAAAGATGGTTCGCAGAAACCTGTTGTAATAGACCCGGTACAAACATACTTAATTGCGTTAAGTCAGCAGGAGCAAGTTCTTAATCATCGTTTAGAAGAACTGGAAAAGCTATATTTGGCCTCCACCGAAAAAGCAAAAGAGTTTTCTCGATTTGAAGCACAAGATCAGATTCTCAGCGACGAATTGAAGCGAATTAAGGCGATTCACGATATCGTTGTCAATCGAATCGAAGAACTGACACTGGTACGCGACAAAGGGTACATGCTCCAGCAAATTTCGCCAGCTCGTGCAGAAAGCGATATCAAACGGATCATAAAAATATTGGGCGGATGTCTCCTTTTCGTGATGGCGTCAGCTTACGGATTGCTCTTCTTACGAGAAATACGAGATACTTCGTTAAGATCGTTGAGCGATCTGCAAAATCTGACTTCGGTACCAATTTTGGGAGCACTTCCTGCGATTTCCAATCCATCCAAGAACCTCGAAGCGGCTCGGCAAACAGGCTTGGCTCCGATGCTGTATTACTATCACGATCCAGGTTCACCGGAAGCCGAAGCATGCCGTTCGGTTCGATCAACCTTCTTCGTTCGCACCGGCGATGCCAATGCACGCATCGTACAGTTTACCAGTGCGGAACCGAGTGATGGCAAAACAACCTGTATCGCGAACCTGGCGATCTCCATTGCTCAGGCGGGCAAGAAAGTTCTGCTCATCGACGCTGATTTGCGTCGTCCCATGATACATCGCCTGTTCGGATTACGGGAGGATATCGGTTTAAGCGAAACGCTCAGCGGAGATATTGAACTGAAAGATGCACTTCAGACAACATATATCGAAAATCTTTCCATACTCACCGCAGGAGTCATTCCGCCTAAGCCGGCAGAACTTCTCTCCTCAGCGAAACTTCATTACCTGCTCGGAGAAGCCGCCCGAGAATACGATTTTGTCCTGATCGATTCTCCACCAGTCCTGGCTGTTTCCGATCCATTCATCCTGGCGCAATCTGTCGATGCGGTGATGCTGGTGGTAAGAATGCACAAAAACCGCAGACCATCGATTAAGCGAGCCTTAGAGCAGTTTGAAGCCCACGAAATCAATTTACTGGGAACCATCGCCAATGGATTGCAGGATAAATCGGGCGAGTACCTCTACAAAGGTGGCTACGCCGGCGGATACAGTAGCAATCCGCTTGCCCCAAAAAAGAAGGAGCTGACAAAAACAACTTAGCCCCTTTCAATGGCAGCCCATTAACAACCTCCTGGCGAATGCAACGTGTTGTGAAAACAGACGTTACAATCATCAGGAGTTTTTCATATTAAAAGCTCGTCTATAATAAAGATAGATTTCCATTACTCTGTTCGCGGGACGGCTGGAGAGTTAAACTACACGCAGGAACTGGGCGAAAGCTAACCAAATCGATGCTGTTTTGATACTTGAGATGGCATCGTAAAAGTTTGGCTGCGTCAATAACTGGCTTTGTTTAATTCTTCTGGAGACTGAAAACGTGGATTTGGATTCTCTGATATCGGTGACGAGTGGTTGGCTTGATGGGAGTGGACCGCAAAGCGATGTCGTTATTTCATGCAGAATTCGCCTGGCTCGAAATCTCGCGCAGTTTCCGTTCCTTTCACGAGCAGATGATTTTGAACGAACAGAAATAGAAAACTTCATTCGTGAAGCCGCCTTCAAAAATCTGGAAAAAGCTGAAGACAAGCAGGCAGACGCCAAGCTTAATTATAGCGATCTGCTTTATATCAATGTGGATGAAATTTCAGATATTGATCGTCAGTTCCTCATGGAGCGGCAATTAATTTCTCGAGAACTTTCCGAATCTCATGGCGCGCGTGGAGTCGTTATTGCAGACCGTCAGCAAACCAGTCTGATGATTAATGAGGAAGATCACATTCGCATGCAGGTGTTGCGAAACGGTTTTAATTTGGATGAATGCTGGGCTGAAATCAATCAGGTCGATGACGCAATCGAGAACGAAGTTTCCTATGCGTTCCACGAACAGTTCGGCTATTTAACAGCCTGCCCGACCAATGTGGGAACGGGAATTCGTGTCAGTGTGATGCTGCATTTGCCGGCGCTCGTTCAAACACGGGAAATCAAAAAAGTTTTCCAGTCTATGCAGAAAATGAACCTGGCTGTTCGAGGGCTTTACGGCGAAGGGTCTCAGGCAATGGGAGACTACTATCAGATCTCCAACCAAATTACATTGGGAAAAAGCGAGTCTCAAATAATCGATATGATTAAAGGGGAAGTTCCTCACATTATCGATTACGAACGCCGTGCCCGCGAAGCATTGATGGCAGAAAATAAACAAAAATTACACGATCAGGTTTCACGAGCATACGGCATTTTGCGAAGTGCCCAGACAATCAGTTCGGAAGAAACATTGCATCTGCTTTCCAGTTTGCGGATGGGGGTTAATCTCGAATTGATCAACGTTCCGAAAATTCCGCTCGCCAACGAAATCCTGATCTACACGCAGCCGGCTCATCTGCAGAAAAAGTACGATAAAGAAATGAACTCCCAGGAACGAAATTCCCACCGTGCCGACTATCTGCGGGAAAGACTGACCGATGCGGAAATCGGTTAAAAAAACCTCTTTTAATTCAAAATGACGACTGAACAGTGGGTGGACCTTAAAGAACCACGAAAGAAACGAAAAACACGAAAGAAGAAACAATAACTCTTTCAACAGCAAGCCGAAGGCGACTGCATCATCCGGTCTGCTTGATATGAAGGTGTCGAACCGCGAATAAACGTGAATTTTCGCGAATTATTTTCAGTCATCTTTTCTTGTAACTATTCATAATCGAATGAAGAATTTGCGGCGGTACATCCAGAAGAGAATCAGCCAGAAGAACGCGGCGACCATTGTGTATTGAATGATCTGCCCTTCCCAGCCTTCAAACCAGGCGTCGGGAAGGTGTGTGTGAAATAATTTGATTGTCCAACCACGAATCAGATGCTCCATCGAATAAATAGTCAGCGGATTCAAACCGACTACAACCAGCGGAAACGCCCAGAAACGGATGCCGATCACATCGATAATCAAGTAGAATACCATCAGCCCCCATATCACATAAGCACCGCTGAAAAGCACCCAGGATGGTGTCCATATTTTTTTGATGATTGGGACCATTCCCGTTTCACTTAAAAGCAGCCCCAATCCCAGGCAGACCGCTCCACCAATGAGAAGCCGCAGAACTTTACTCCAAGAACTGTATGTATCGTTATTGAGCAACTGACCACACATCACCCCCAGCAGCATCGTGACAAAAGAAGGGATAAAATTGAACGTGGAATAACCGCCCGGATTATCCACGAATGGTTCAGGTCGATCGAATAAATTCAGGAACCAGCGATTCCATTCAGAGAAAACATTATCATTGAACGCCCACGGATCCGGCCCCGGTGCGAATTGATAGAAAGCCCCTATCGTTGCAGCAAGTACAACCACACCAACAAACACCTGGGTGATGAATTTGCGTCCGACCATAAAAAAAAGGAAACCGTACCCCAGTCCAATCTGTCCGACAACATCAATAAAGGTCCAGTTCGTTTGCTCTTTGCCGTTGGATCGCAAGAAGATACAAAGCAGCACGAGCAGAATCGCTCGCCACCACGCATGGACAAGCCGACGAAAATAACTGTCGCCCCGTTTGGCTCGTTTGCTGTAAGAAAACGGCATCGAAACCCCGACTATAAACATGAACGCGGGCTGAATCATGTCCCAGGGAGAAACGCCGAAGATATTGAATTGACTGACCCATTGCGGATGCGAAACATAAAAAACATAAGGCTCCAGAAATTCACCGCCCGGCTGTTGGGAAGCCTGAATAATTCCAAACCCGCTCGATACCAGAATGAGCATCACTAATCCACGATAAGCATCCAGTGATTGCAGACGTTTCGATTTCGTTTTCTTCTGAAGCATCGCGGTAAATCCTGTACGGTCTATCAATCAGAAATGTGGCTTTGGGACGCGTTCACTCTATCGCAAGCAGAAAGCAGTTTCAACAGGTAAGGAGCATTCGAACCGTTACTGTCACATTTCCTAACCTGCGTAGCCGGAACCAAACAGGGATTTGAACCACGAAAGAAACGAAAAACACGAAAGAAGAGACCATCATTCGTTTAACGGCAAGCCGCAGGCGACTGCGTCAACGGGTTTACTTTATTTTGATGGGGCCGAACCGCGGATAAACATGAATTTTCGCGAATTAATTTTCAGTCACAGTATCTGTTCTTTTTTTCCTTTTCTTTGCGTCGCCGCGACTTTGCGTGAAACTCTTTTTCTGAAATCATTCTCTTCTTTTTATTTTTCCTCAGTGTTCTCGGTGTCTCAGTGGTTCACTTCTTTCTTCTTTGTGTTAAAAATATCCTGCCACTTTTGCGCAGCATTTCATTGATAAAATACCAAGAGGACAACTCAGCCGTTTGCGTCTGAACTGATTTTGAGGAGAATATTTTTGAGGTCTTTTTGCTTGATACTTTCTACTGTATCGTGGGCGACGAAGATTCGTACTTTTTTTACGTAGTCGTCAAACTGACGATGAGCCAGGGCTTCCACGACAGGCGAAACGGAGGTGAGCGAGCGAAATTTCTGTTCCTTTTCAAACAGGACATCAATACGAAATTCAACTTCTCGTTTCGGAGGTGGGGAATCGATCAAGACCTGAATATTTTGCTGTTTTATTCGCGTTGATGGGACAAGTTCCTGCTGGAGTTTATTCATCAGGTTGATCAATTCGTGATACGGGCGATGAGCCAGCAAATTGTAAACTTCAGGATCGTCCACGGCTGAATATTCACCAACTCGTTTATAAAGCTGACGAGTACTGCCGAAGATGCCTTCAATTAAATCGTGCGAACAGGTGCCTTGAGAAATTTCTCGCAGCATCGCGATGGACTCCGATTCTCGTTGCCGAAAAAATGCGGGCAAGTCAATCTGATTTCGTAATTCGTAAAAAGCTCGCGCGAACATCGTTGTTGCACTGCGAACCGCATGGTGCCAGTAAACTTCGCTGAACATGACATAACGGGCAAAAACCATCAACTCGGCAGCGGTTTTCCCCTTGGAGGTAATTGCCAACCCATTCCCCGCTTCGTTGACCGTGAGTGAATTGATCAGGCGGTTGCGATCAAAATTTCGTCCGTAGGGAACGCCCGCATGTAGACTGTCGCGGTCCAGATAATCCATCTTGTCGATATCAATCGGTCCGGAAAGAATTGATCGTAGTAAATCCCGCGTGCTCCCCTTTTGTCTGGGAACCATGATATCAAGGACATCTTCAGGATCGATATTCCAGGTCGTTTTCAAGACGTGGTTCAATTGTGTATCACCAAGAAGATATTCTTTCGCAAACTCTTCGTGATCAGGCACATTTCCGATCGCCATATCTTCAATCGGATGACAAAACGGCCAGTGTCCTAAATCGTGAAGCAGGGCCGTTGCGAGCAGAAGTTCTGCATCTGCCTGACTGCAAATTTCCCGGAATCTTTCATTCTGCCCAAGATGCGAAAGATATCGTACCGCATTGTGATAAACGCCAAGTGCATGTTCAAAGCGGTTATGTGTCGCCCCCGGATAGACACAACTGACCAAACCAAGCTGCGATATATGTTGCAGTCGTTGAAACTCGGCCGTATCAACCAGAGCACGTACCCGATTGGTAAATGGCACATCCTGTTCACAAGGAATACGAATCAAACTTCGACCTGTTTGATAGGCTTCTAATTCCGGAATATTCCACGCAGGTGTTGACACTTAATTTTCCTGAATAATCTCGTATCCAAGTCAATCCTGGATACGAGATAAACTCTGTTTCCTCAATTTCCATGAAAACCCAAAGAGAGATCAAACCTGTTCTGGAACAATAAACGGTGCGCGGTACTCTCTTTTTAACAGTGCGTTGGCAGCGGGATTTTTGATAAACTTCTCTGTTTTAGTATCGAGGGTCAATCGGCTTCCCAGTTGAACGGTCATTGTATCGAGCGATACTTCATTGGCAGAAAGCTGCCTGGTCATTCGAGCGGCAGCTTCTCGCATTGGTACCGAATCTTTTACCTGTTCTTTCATTTGACCAAACGAAACCGATTCACCTAAACGATGAGAGATATTGCCAAGATGGCACAACGCGGTGGAAAGGTGTCCGTCATGAATTGGACAATTCAAGTCGGATGTTTTACGAGAGCGAACCGCTTTGATGAAGTTTTCGCGATGATGCTGCCGTCCGCCATCAGGTCCGCTTCCTTTGTTAAATTCTCTGATGACCTTCCCGTCAGGATCGTACAATTTACCTTTATCAAACCCAACGAATTTTCCTTTTTCGCCTTCAACGACAATCCCGTAGCTAAGTCCTTCAAAACTACGACGATCTTTTTTCCCCTTTGCTGTTGGAAGATCAGTAATTTCAAAAACAACCGGGGCAGCATCAAATTCATAACGAATCAGATGCGTATTAGGAGTTTCGCCATTATCGTCCCAGGTGTATCGTCCGCCGATGCTTAATGTTTTTTCCGGGAGCGTCGTCCCGTTCACTGCCCAGCGAGCCAAATCGAGAATATGCGGGCCATTATTACCGAGTTCGCCGTTGCCGGTATTCCAGAACCAGTGCCAGTCGTAATGATATTTTACCCGTTTTAATTCGGTCGAAGCGGGTCCTGACCAGAGATTATGATTGACGGTAGCTGGCGGCTTCAACGGACCATTGGGGCGACCAATAGAATTTCGACGGCTCAAGTAAAAGGCTCGCACAACATTCAGTTTGCCTAGAAGACCTTCATGCACTTTCTGAAAAAATTCCTTCCATTCAGGATTACTACGACGCTGAATTCCCACCTGCACAATCCGATTGTATTTCGTCGCTGCTTTGTGCATTTGCCCCGCTTCCCAGATATTATGAGAACAGGGCTTCTCGACATAAACATCTTTCCCGGCCTGACATCCCCAGACGGTTGCCAATCCGTGCCAATGATTCGGCATTCCAATAACAACCACATCGACATCAGGATCATCAAACACATGACGAAGATCGTCATAAGTTTTGAGCGGACCATGAATCTTTGAAAACTCTTCCGCCCGCTTCCCAAGCACTGCTGAATCGACATCACAAATTCCGGTAACCCGTACCCCTGGAATTTTAGGAAAGCCGAGCATGTGAGTACGACCGATATTGTTCACACCAAGAACGACAACGCGAATATCTTCATTCGCCCCCAAAACACGAGACCAGGGAGCTAACATGCTGGCACCAGCAGTAGCGGCAAGAAAATGACGGCGAGTAATCTGATGCACGGAATGCTCCTTCAGGTAAATTGTTCAACACAATAAGACGGCAGGCAACTGGTGCATGATACCACGCCGCTTCCATCTTGCCAAATGAAACTGAAATGATAACCAACAGGAAACAGGCGAAGGTAGATTTTGAAGTGGAATAACAGGGGGCAGGTCTGAATGGCACTGTTGCTTGTTATTAAGATCTAATGTAACTATTCAGCGGCAGCGATGCGGGTTGGTAGGATTGGTGCATTTTGCTGGACTGATTCGAGGCTGGTTAAAATGCTCCGGTCGTTTTTGCGTTGTGTGGAAATATAGCCGCGGATTCGGCAGAAAATATCGCCTCCTTCCTCGCTGCGGAAGGTGCCGGATATTTTTTGCTTCACCTTCACCATTCGCACATCGCGTTCGG
>Ga0316208_1002663_pt1 | contig 14061 bp, 5 predicted proteins | sample 3monopyrite_MG_FD_204944 | JGI IMG/M metagenome (GOLD analysis project Ga0316208, IMG submission 204944) | Microbial mat bacterial communities from mineral coupon in-situ incubated in ocean water Damariscotta River, Maine, United States -... | ecosystem: Environmental > Aquatic > Marine > Coastal... | reverse complement strand
CTGCTGCACCCGTCAACGTTAAATTTTCAACATTGTCTGACAATGTATAACTAATCGAACTATTAACCGTATCGGTACCTTGATTGCCTAACTCTGTAACAACATCACCAATATCATCAACGATGTAAGTATCATCCCCAGCTCCACCATACATCGCATCAGCACCTAAGCCACCATCGATAAGATCATTTCCATAATCAGCAATAATAAAGTCATCGCCTGAACCACCAAAGATAATGTCATCTTGTGCACTACCAATGACCCGATCATTACCACCCAAGGCATTTAGTATCCCACCGCCTTTAACAATATCATCGCCTTCAGTTCCATAAATTACGCCATCATCACTTCCACCTAAACTGGTAAGTATTCCACCTGGCCCACTAATAGTAAGATCATATTTACCAAGCATTTCATTGAAAGATGTAGAATACCTGGGTGCAACTATTTCTTGACCTGTTAACTCATATCCACCTGAAAAAACAAATCGCTCAATTTGGTTTCCGTTATACCAGCCTTCAATAACAAACTGTCCACCCCATGGCTCTCCAACTGGTCTATTAATGCGTAAATTTAAGTCTGCTCCAAATGATAATGTTGCCTCAATATCACTAGCATTTATGCCAGCGCCAAATTCAATAACATCTACACCTTCTGTATCAGAGACATAAGTATATGAACCATCCGCATCTATTAAATAAGTATCGTTACCACTACCACCAATTAGAGTATCAAAGCCGCCATTACCACTTAAAATATTATCAGCAGAATTACCAGTAATGATATTATCTAAAGCATTACCCGTAGCCGCAATATTGCCTGAACCTATTAACGTTAAGTTTTCAATATTGTCTGTTAATGTGTAATCGATACTACTGTTTATTGAATCATTACCTTCATCAAAATTTTCCGTAACAACATCGGTTGCATTATCAATAAAATAAGTATCATCCCCTTGCCCACCAATCATTTGATCAGTACCAGCTCCACCGTCTAGAGTGTCATTTCCTAAACCGCCCGTTAAGATGTTATTACCTACATTACCCGTAATTATGTTGGAAAAATCATTTCCGGTAGCATTAATGTTATCTAGACCAGTTAATAACAAGTTTTCAACATCATCATTTAACGCGTATTCAATTGAGCTATTTACCTGATCTATACCTTCATCAAATCCTTCAACAACTAAATCACCAAATGAATCAACAATGTATGTATCGTTTCCTAAACCGCCTTGAAGAGTATCAACACCTTGTCCACCATCTAAAGTATTATCGCCAGCATTACCTGTAACAATATTATTTAAGTTATTGCCTGTTGCATTAATATTATCTTCACCAACTAAAGTTATATTTTCTACATTTTCGCTTAAAGAAAAACTAACACTGCTCTCAACTTCATCAATACCTTCATCAGTTAACTCAAAAACAATATCTTCTTGATTATCGACTGTATAGGTATCATCATTTTCGCCACCTACAAGAAGATCATTTCCTAATCCACCGTCCAGGTTATCATTGCCACTTCCGCCTTCAAGTACATCTACTCCACTACCTCCAAGTAATGTATCGTTACCATCATTTCCGAATAATGCGTCATGACCATCTAAGCCAATTAATGTATCGTCGACACTTAATCCGACTAGCGTGTCATTAACTATAGTTCCAGTCTGAGTATGAGCCTGTTGTATTGCCGCTACTAAATTAATTTCACTTCGATCATATAGCTGTATTGAACTTAATTCATAACCAGTATCATTAAACCAATCTGTAATTGTTACTGTTCCAGCTTGTCCTGTAATGGAAATAATTAAATCTTCATTTACACGACTAAAGTCAAGGCCAGCCTCTAAAACAGAAGCATCATTAATAACCAACACATCCGTATGAGCAGAATTTAATTGATCAGCTGAATCAAAATCATTAATGACAATATTATTAGTAATGTCACTATATAAATAAGTGTCGTTACCTTCACCTCCCGTCAGCGTGTTGATGCCTGTACCACCATCTAATATATCGTTACCATCTCCTCCGACTAAAGTGTCATTACCTGCATCACCATTAAGTACATCATTTCCTGACCCACCAATGATCGTGTCATCACCTTGTCCACCATTTAACGTATCAATTCCCTGGCCACCGTTTAATAAATCATCACCAGCATCACCGTTAAGAACATCGGTACCATCATGGCCATACAAAACATCATTCTGGTTACCTCCATTTAAAGTGTCATTGCCGTTATTACCATTAAGTGCATCTTCACCATCACCACCAAAAATAGTGTCATCACCCTCTAAGCCGACTATTGCATCATTATTTAATGTGCCGGTGAAATTATTGATGCCTGAATTATCAAATATGGTTTCTCCGTTATTAAGTCCAAATACGATAGGGTCATCACCATTTAAAAAACGGATTTCTGCAAGTCTTTCATTTTCAATATAAGGAACTGCATACCAACCTGTAATTGTTATTTGGTCAGTCGAACCTTGAATACTTATAATAAGGTCATCATTATTTTGATTAAAAATTAAATCATCCGAAGAAATAGAAGTACCAAACTCTAGAACATCATAATCAGTCGCATCATACCCACCAGTTAAAGTATCTTGACCATCTCCTAAGTTAAATCTGAAAGTATCATCGCCATTACCCCCTTCTAAAGTATCATTCCCTTTTCCACCTTCGAGATAATCATTTCCATCTTCTCCCCATAAGCGATCAATATCATCGCCACCCATAAGAAAATCTATTCCGACAGAGCCTCTAAGATTATCTTCTCCTGCCTCCCCATAGAGGTAATTAACCACTGAGCCGTTTCTTACTCCGCCTGTAGATATAAAATCATTTCCACTACCCCCATAAATAGCATCGCTTCCCATGCCTCCGGACAGGTCATCATCACCACCATGTCCGTAAAGTGTATTACCAGCATCATTTGCAACAATAAAATTTGCTTGATTATTACCATTGCCGGTTAATGATTCATCACCTTCTAAATATAATCTTTCAAGATTGTCACTTAATGTATAACTAACCGTTGAGAAAACTTCATCACGACTATCACCAATATTTTCATCTTCAATAATAACGTCATCAATGTTGTCAACATAGTACCAGTCACCGCCACGCCCACCACTTAATGTATCGGCACCTGAACCACCATATAAATAATCACGTTGGTCTCCTCCATTCAACGTGTCATTACCTTCACCGCCATATAATGTATCGAAGTCACCACCTAAGCCATTAAGCGTATCATCACCACCATACCCATAAATTTCATCACGACCTGTTGTACCATTTAATGTTTCTCCTAAATCACTACCAGGCACAATATTAATAGTTGGTGTACCATTTTCTCCACCCGTAACGGTTAATCTGAAAACATCACTTGTTTCCAATCCCTCGCTGTCCGTCGCAATTACACGGATATCAAAATCACCCAAGTCATCTGCTTTCGGCATACCTGTAAAACGATTTAAACCGGCATCGTATGTAAGCCAAATAGGTAATGGAGAACCATCAGATAACTCTGCAGAAATATTTAACACACCAAAGTTATCTACATCGCTAAATGTATTTTCAGGTAAATCAAATTCATAAAATTCTGCATATGAATCACCATAACGTACCAGCGTACTAACCGATTGATCTGCAATCGCATTAGTCACTATAGGTGCAGTATTTGTTTGCGTTATAACTTGGACATTTACTTCAGCAGCCGTTACAGCAATATCATTGAATTGTAATGTTTCAATTTCATTACCTGCAAACCAGTCTTGAATAAATATTCGATTATCTGCATTAAAAACAATTTGTAGATCATTACCACCTTGGGTAAGGTATTGAACATCCGTTGAAGCAACTGATGTATTAAATTGTATTGAATCGCTGGTGCCTGATTCATCATATATAATATCTACACCACCAGTAGCGCCTAGAATATAATTGTCATTATCTACACCACCATACAAAAGATCATTTCCAGCAGTAGCACCTAATGTATCGTTTCCAGCGCCTCCAAATAAAGTATAATTATACGAACCCGATCCGGTTATCGCAGTAAATATGTCATCCCCACCATGCCCATATATTATTCGGTTATTATTTGCATATAAGGAGAACTGATCATTAGACAGTTCATCGCCGTGTTGAATATTTGCAAGATCTTGAAATATACTGGTGTTTATATAATTACCATCAGCAAATTCGAAACGCTCAACAACCCAATTTCCACGATCATAACCCGATGCAGAATCATTCCATTTCCATTGCTCTATATTTTCTTGGCCACCCCACATTGTTAAGGAGTCATCAGGGCTATCTGTAATTCTTACAACAAGCTGATTACCTTCACGTGTAAACTCCAAGTCATCAATAGTTATATCCGGGGTAAACCTAACAATATCTGTGTTATCTGGAATAGTCGTATAATAACCTTCATAAGTTTCCGAGGCATCTTCAGAAATAACATCATGGCCATAACCGCGACCAAATATATAGGTATCGCTTCCTGCCATTCCATAGAGTAAATCGTTGCCACCTGCACCATCTATTAAATCTTCACCCGACTCACCATAAATACTCTCATCCCCAGAACCACCATTGAGAGTATCGTTACCAAACCAGCCATGCAGCTCGCCTCCACCAGCACCAGAATTTAAAGTATCATCGCCAGAGCCACCATTAAGTGAATCGAACCCATTGCCACCATTCAGTACATCATCACCCTGCATGCCGTATAGCGCGTCATTGCTATCTGTGCCATCAATAACATCGTTGTTATTTGCGCCTGCATAATTGATATCACGACCATCTGCAATATTATGCACTTCATATTGGTCTAATAACGCTTGAAGAGTAACTTCAGATCCATCTGAAAACTCTAAAGTTAGTGCTGTTTCAAAACTTTGGGCTTGTTGATTAAACCAGTGAATAAAATTTATTCCTTCACCAGTGTCACCAATATTTAACAATAAACTATTATCTGTTGTTGTAATAACATTACCAGTAGCTTGCGTATTAAAACTTAAATCATCTATAGTGATACCTTCACCAAAAACAATACGATCTTCTACAACATAAACATCAAACGCTTCGAAGGTATCAAGGCCATCGCCTAAATTATAATGGACAACATCAGCACCATAACCAGTGCTGATAAAATCATTCCCTGTTCCAGCATCAATAACATCATCACCGCCCTCACCAAAAACACGATCATCACCTGCGCCTGAAGTTAAATAATCATTTCCACTGCCACCATCTAATAAATCGTTACCTTCGCCACCATCTAATTTATCTTCACCACCTTCACCAATTAATGAATCATTACCTCCATGCCCTCTCAATACATCATTACCTGTACCGGCAATTAATATATCTTCACCTTCGCCACCTAATAAATAATCATTTCCATCACCTGCTTCCAGCCTATCATTACCGCTGCCACCCATTAAATAGTCGTTATCATCACCGCCATTTAATGTGTCATCTCCAGTACCACCCGTAAGCAAATCAACACCACTTCCAGCATTTAAAACATCATCACCATTGTCGCCATGTAGAACATCTTCACCAGCGTATGCATTTAAAATATCATTCCCATCATATCCCCTAAGAATATCGTTGGAGTTGATATCACCTACATCCAATGTACCTGACATATAATTATCGTAATTAAATATTACTTCAAATACAGCTTCGCCCTCTTCAATACTTCCAAATTCAAGGGATGATACCTCAGACACAAGAGACTCATAAAAGTTTCCATAGCTTGATACATGCAAATCAGTTGCCGCAAATGCATCCATAAAACCATATAACATTTCAGAAGATTCATCAGGTGATTCAACTATCATATTTACTAAAGTTGTAGTGACTTGAGAAACATCAGCCGTCCAATAAGTCTCAGTTTGCCCCCAACCAAGGCTTATTGTTTCTTCTGTAAAAATAACTTGATGAAACAGTGGCGCCAGATACGTCTGTCGTTCTAGATGATTAAACACTGACTCACTAAATTCATCGAAAGTATCAAGTACATTACCGGCATAACGACCAGCAGGATTAACAAACAATGCATCCGTACCCCACAAAGCCTCAAGTGCGCCGACTACATTACTATCTACGGCACCTCGTCTTTCTGTATTTTCCGGATCTTGACCTGTCCATGTCAAAATAATATCTTTTACCATTCCTTGGCGAGCTGTCCGATCCGTTTCTATCACGTAATCTTCAACTAAAGTTTGTAATGCACCGGTTACGTCTCGAGCCATAGCCTGTTGAAGCGAATAAACATTACCAAAGCCTTGAATATCAGGAAGAATAAGAATATCAAAGGGTGTAGGTATATCATCTTCCTGGGTAACTACTGGTATGCTGTAGCGTTTATCATCCTGAAACCACAAGTCATGAATAGATTGTTCCACATCATTGTTAGTAAAACTAAACGTGCCTTGTTGCCTATGCTCTACATCATTTTCATCTATTAATGAACTATCTACATATGTTAAACCTATAGATTCAACATTCATTTCTTCTAAGGTGTGCAATTCGCCAGCATCAGTTAAACCATCTTCGTTTGTATCTTGCCAAAGTTGTAAATCAGAAAAAATACTATCTTGATTATTAATCACCCCATCATTATTTAAATCATACTCAGCTAAAGCCTCAAATCCATTAGATGCTAATTCACCATTTTGTAAAACCGTATCAGTACCGAAAAGCTCTTGCCCACTGTTAATTACACCGTCTTGGTTTAGGTCAAGCACTAATAGCGCATCATCACCTGACAACCAACTGGTTTGCTGCCTGAAGTCATTGCCATCAAAATCAAAATATGCACCATTATCAATGCTGGTTGTTTCAACACCATCCTGATCTAAATCTAGTGCTAAAGGACTCAATGGTGAATAGTCCGAAAGGTCCGGTGCTACTAGAGAAGGGCCAGTACCGAAAAGGTCATCATATATTTCGACCATATCATCGAAAATATAAGTTGTACCATCTGCTCTTATTAAAGTATAAGCACCAAACGCAACACTAACCGTTATAGCCGCTACTGCAGCCACCGGCGCTCCAGCTATTGCAGCTGCAGCTGCCAAAGGCCCTAAACTCAACGCAACGATATCTTGAATTGTACTGTCAGTAATATTCCCATCTCTCTGCAACTCAAGTCTAAGAGTATTAGCTATTGCAGTAGCTTGAAGTGCCGTAGCAGGGGGAAAACCAGAACTTCCGCCCATACTTGCCAATGCATCTAAAGCACCTACTAAATCTGCACCTGCTCTTAAATAATCACCTGCTTCATAATTTTCTGCAGCGCCTGCGATTTGAGTGCTCGCCCCATGACCATTTATAATATTAACTGCGGCTAGTGTGTTGTTATTAATTGCCATTTGAATGATTCCTTTCAATACGTAAAATTAAGAGCGTAAGTAGAATAAGTAAGATAAGTAAGATAGGTTTATCTATAGTTAATGAAGGGCTTAGATAGTGTTTTCTTACAATAAGTGGATTTAGTTTCTTTTGCTTTTCAATCGAAATCTGTACAATAGTAGGTTCTAATAGTGATAAGAGGTTAGGTATATACGAAATACAAATATTTCTGCCTATATCAAATTCAGTAAGCGCCTTACTATCCAAAATATAAGCAGATCCAACTAAAAACCGTTTCTTTTCCTTAGTTACGGCATTACCTTTAATCACTACTCTCCATGTAGAGAAACCTCTTATCTTTTTTGTATCAAAATAATATTTATCAACAATACCACAATATTTTTCTGGCGAAATTAAATCAGTTTCACTTCTAAGATATGCATCAGCAATATTAATTAAAAAATAACCCATTAACATTAATATTGTAAAAATAGTGTTTCGCTTAAAACCTTTTTTAGGAAATTCATATACTACTCTCATAAAACAATTCTCTTAAAATAAATCAATAACTTCATGTATAACTAATTAACTACAGCGTCAAGCCAAACTATAGAACTCCATAAAAAACCAGGTCATCGCTCTATTAACGCACCTGACAGTGCCACTTCAACTGGCCTAGCTAAATATTCAATAATGCGCCTTTTACCCGTTTTCACTTCAATACTCACCGACATGCCCGGCGACAACTTAACATCAACTCCATTCACCTTAATGGTTGAGCTATTCATACTTGAGCGCATGGTAAACACCAGGCCCATCTCTTCATTATTTACTGCATCGGTTGACACTGAAATTACGGTGCCATCTATAACGCCATATTTTGTAAATGGAAAGGTGTCTATTTTTATTTCTGCTGTTTGGTTTTTTGAAACAAAGCCGATATCTTTATTTTCTAAATAGGCTTCTACTTCTAGCGCGTCGTTTTCTGGCACCACCACCATAAGCGCCTCGGCGGGTGATACAACACCACCAATGGTGTGCACAGACACTTGTTGAACGACACCATTAATGGGTGAACGCAATACCTGAAAGTTATTGCGCTGCTCTGACTTTACAAACTCTTGTTGCAAACTCTCATACTGAATTTGTTTACTCGCAAGCTCCTGCATCATCCTGCTTTTAAACTCATGCGAGAATTGCGCCGTTTGTAAGGCTACATTTTCTAGCTCGAACTCTACCTGCTGCCTTTTGTTTACTTCGGCTTTTAAGTTTTGTGTATTTTCTATATAGCCTTGTTTAACCTCAAGATACTCTTGCTCTGATAATAATTTTTTATCATAAAGCCCATTAGCTGCATTCATTCGTTTTTCAGTAATAGGCAGGGTTTGTTCGAGCATTTCAACGCTCGCGATCACTGACATAAGCTCTGATTGCTTTTGTTGATGCGAGCTTTTTAGGGAGCTTAAGTTTTGTTTATATTCGTTGACCTGATTTTGCAATATACTTTCTTGTAATGAATCTGTTAGTTCTTGTTTACATGAATCTTTTTTGTCTGTTACCACTTTAATTAAACACTTCAATCGCTGAATCTCAATTTGAAGCGCTATTCTCTGTTGATTAATATTGGCATAATCTGCTGTAGAGATGGTTTCATCTAACTCGATAAGCACATCACCCTGTTTGACTTGCTGCCCTTCTTCTACATAAATGGCTTTTACTTTACCCATTTCTATCGACTGAATAATTTTACTGTGGCTACTGGGGATTATTTTTCCGTGAGCTACGGCAACAATATCAATTTCACCGACTATGGCCCATGTAACCCCAATACTGAAAAATGTAATGATTAAAAATGCGATCACTCTCCCCAGTGGTGATGGTGGTGTATCTTGCACTTCTAGTACGGCTGGGAGAAACCCAAATTCAACATCCCTGTTTTTATTATTGGCCGGTACTATATTTTTTATGAGCGCAGCGAGTTTAGGCAGTGGCTTATTATTTAATTCCATCTGTTTCTCCCTGCTGCCAACTTGTACTGATATTTATACTATTAGGCGTGATTTTTTCTACTTGCTGATATTGGTAAAGCTTTTCATATTGGCCTTTTAACGCGAGTAACTCTTTGTGACTACCTTCTTCTACAATACGCCCTTTATCCATTACCACTATTCTATTGGCAAGGCGCACTGCACTTAGTCGGTGCGCAATAATAAACACGGTGCGCCCCTGGCAGATGGCCTGCATGTTTTGTTGAATAATGTGTTCTGATTCATAATCGAGCGCACTGGTGGCTTCATCGAATATTAGAATTTTAGGATTAGTAATTAATGCACGAGCAATAGCAATGCGTTGTTTTTGCCCACCGGACAAATTAGCGCCTTGCTCTTCTATTTCTGTGTCGTAACCTAGTGGTAACTCTAATATGAATTCATGCGCACCTGCCAGAGTTGCCGCCTGAATAACGGCATCCATCGGTAAGCCGGGTTGTGCCAGCGCAATATTTTCACGTACAGTGCGGTTAAATAAGAAGTTTTCCTGTAACACAACACCGATGTTTTGGCGTAGCCAGTTAGTGTCTACCATCGCAAGGTCTACACCATCCACTAGCACCTGGCCTGACTCTGGCACATACAAACGTTGCACTAATTTTGTAAGCGTACTTTTACCTGAACCAGAACGTCCCACTATGCCGATAACTTCACCTGGGCGTGCATGGAGTGAGACTTTTTGCAGCACTTCTTTGCCATCTGGGTTGTACCTAAAGCTGATGTGATCGAACTTTACATCACCTTTTAAGCTCGGCAGGCTTGAACGATTTGGGTTATAACCGGGCTCTGCTTTGGTATTTAATATATCGCCCAGGCGCTCTATTGAAATACCCGCTTGTTGGAAGTCTTGCCATAGTTGAACAATTTTGAGCACAGGACCACTTACACGCCCTGCCAGCATATTAAAGGCAATTAGCTGCCCAACGGTTATTGCACCTTCTATGACTAAATGTGCGCCTTGCCAGATAATTAACATCATGACGATTTTGTTAATAAATTGTGCAGACTGACTGGCGATATTATTTAGATTGGATGATTTGAATGAGGCATTCACATAGGATGATAACTGCTCATCCCATTTACGCTGCATTTGTGGCTCTACCGCTTGTGACTTTACCGTTTCGATTCCAGAGACAGACTCAACCAAAAACGCCTGATTTTCTGCTCCGCGGGCAAACTTATCATTAAGACGATTGCGTAATATTGGCGTAATAAAAACTGATAATAAAATATAAAAAGGAATAGAACCCAATACGATATACGTAAGTGTTGGACTGTAGTAATACATTACCGCGATAAAAATGACCGTGAAAGAAAGATCTATAACCAAGGTAAGTGCGGAGCCAGTAATAAAATTACGAATATTATCCAGTTCGCGTACGCGCGCCACACTATCGCCGATTCTTCGAGCTTCAAAATAACTTAGTGGTAATGCCATTAGGTGCCTGAAGAGCTTGGCACCTAATGCCACATCTATACGATTTGTAGTATGTGCAAATAAATATGTACGTAAGCCACCCAAGATGACTTCAAATAATATGACTGCAAAAAAGCCAATGGTTAACACATCTAAGGTAGAAAAACTGCGATGCACTAACACCTTATCCATCACCACCTGGAAAAAGAACGGCGTTACAAGCGCAAACATTTGTATAAAGCAGGATACGATTAATACTTCAGTGAATAATTTTCGGTACTTGATAATGGCTGGTATAAACCATTTAAAACCGAATTTTTGGCTTTCTGATAACAGCGCTGCGCGTTTTGTAATGAGAACTAAATCACCAGACCATGCCTGCTCTAATAACTCGAGTGGCAATGTTTGTGGGCGATTTTCCAGAGGATCTTGTATTAATACTTTATCATCCGCTAATTTAGCTATGACAAAATAGTGACCATCTTTATGTTTTGCAATTGCAGGTAAGGGTATTTTTGATAGACGTGACACATTGCTCTGAATGCATTTTGACTTCAAACCAATATATTTTGATGAGAGAAGCATCTCCCTATCGCTGAATTTTTCTTCGTCCTGAGAAAACTGATGCGCCAGCTGCTGTTGATCTGCAGCGAGCCCGTGATACCTCGCCAGCATGACTATACACGCTAAACCTGTATCTGTTTTATCAGCAACTTCCTTTATATGCGGCATTTTATCATTTATGAAGCACTCTTTGCTCCTAATCCTTTGTAGTAACACACTTAATCAATGATTAAGTAAATGTGTATATTTCCATACTTAATTTATTATATTTATCACTGCTAATGGAGAGGTGAACCATTCCATTAGCAGTGTATATTTATGTTTTTAATAATATATGATTCAAATCAACACAAGACTAGACAACATTAAGATTAGTTAATTAATAAATTATTATAAACATAATTATAGACACAGCTTTTATTGCGAGAACTGAAAATAATGCCAGAAAAATATGCGGGAGCTGAAACCAATCAAAACTGACTTTTTATTCTTCACCCTACCTTTTAAATGTCACGAAATAATCCTTAAACAAATACAGTCGATTTCGCTGCTTACCTGTCAACTCAACCAACACACCGTACTTTACAAAATCATTAACTAAGGTTGAAGCGGTATTAGGCTTTAAACCTAATAAACTCGATACCCTTTTTATATCCAGTATTGGTGATTTATATAAATACTGCATCAATGTCTGTGCATTTTCCTGTCGTCGTGTGCCAAAGCGCGGCAATATTTCACGTTCCAGGCGCTCTTTTAGTGTGAGCGTATCTTTGAACACCTGTATTGAGCTTTCAGCTGTTTCACGAATACCGTGCAGAAAGAATATCAACCACTGTTTTATTTGGTTAGATTGCCTAACGGCCATTAATCGATCTATATACTCTATTTTATTTCGCTCAAAATAATCTGATAAATACAAAGCAGGCTTATCCAATAGCCCAAAGTCAGCAAAGTACAATGCAATCATTAATCGACCCAAACGGCCATTACCATCAAGAAATGGATGAATCGTTTCAAACTGGTAGTGAGCTATGCCTATTTTAATAAGATGAGGTATATGTAGTTCTTCATTATGTATAAACTTCTCTAAGTCACTCATTAATTCTCCCAGCTCTTCATGATGGGGAGGAACAAACACCGCATTTTTTAGGCTCACTCCAATCCAGTTTTGACTACTGCGGAATTCACCTGGAAGCTTGCCTTCTCCGCGCACTCCTTGCATTAGCGTTTCATGCGTATCTTTTAATAGGCGATTGGATAATGGTAAGCTTTTCAGGCTCGTTATTGCTGCATTGATTGCCTTAGTATAGTTTTGGACCTCCGTCCAATCATCTCGTTTTTCTGGATCAACATCCTGCTCTTCTAATAATGCCTCTTCCATATTGGTTTGCGTTCCCTCAATACGGCTTGATTTTGTTGCCTCTTTGGCGATGTGCATGCGAATAAAAAACTCGACATTGGGCACTAACTGAGAAAAGGCATTAAGCTGCCCCAATGCGCGATCGGCTTCACTTAACAGGCTTTGAATTTCACCATCCGCAATTAGCCACTCATGATTAATTACTTCGGGAGAAAAGCTTTTATACTCATATTACTGCTTATATTTTCCTGATATATAGTCGTGTAAATCCATGTTATGCCCAATTCTTATATAGTTTTCGATATAGTGTAATTCTTATATCGGAAACTTAGTCTCTTTATTCTCTTATATCAAATCCTGGTATGTTTCCGACATAATGATTTTATTATGTCGGAAACTTCTAAGCTTTAGATACTTATGGTTAAAATCTCACCTTATTTCTTATTAGCATATTATTGATAAGGATGTTCAATGGTTAGTTTTTTGAGCTTTCTATACATTGCTTTACTGTTATATAGAAAACACCACTTTAAAACATAAGCTCTCTATTCATATTTATATAACTTGCAGAATACCTGACCCCAGCGCGGAACAGGGCGCTTCTGTCCTGAGAGACGACAGGAACTCAGGATTGCGCTTCGTTCAGAGGTGCAACAAAGCAGACTTGATTACGCCCAAGCGTGATCGGGGTTGAAAAGCGCCCCGGGATGATTTGATGCCGATATTAGAATCGGCTTCGAGCTACGGTATACAGCTGTACCTTATTACTGCCACCCTGTATTTTTATGCCACGTAAAATCGGCGTATTGCCATGGCAGGATGGCTCCATATCTTTATTCTCTAAAAGCGTATATTTATCTTTATACGCGCTGACCTTTACCGAAAGACGATCACCACATTTGGCATTGAAGTTGGGGTTAAATATTTTAGGTCTTATGACAAATCGATAGTTTATGCCCTTTAGCTCACAACTAAGGTTTAACTTCTGCTTTTCTGATACAAGCGTGCGTGCACCCCGTTCTTCCATATTCACCCATTCCCATGGATTATAGGTGCCTTGCTCCACGCTAAAAGGAAATTTCTTACCTTCTTCGCCCCATTTAACTTCGTTCTTTAGCTTTACTTCATTTTTAGACTTATCGCAGGTAAAGGTAATAATAGGCCAGGCGCGTGAGCTATCGGCAGACACTGACCAACTAACAATGAATAATAAACAAATAGATATTAGCGGCTGTAACAGGATATTCATTCCAATTTCACATTAAGTTTCAATCTGATTATTTATAT
>Ga0316208_1002662_pt1 | contig 14064 bp, 9 predicted proteins | sample 3monopyrite_MG_FD_204944 | JGI IMG/M metagenome (GOLD analysis project Ga0316208, IMG submission 204944) | Microbial mat bacterial communities from mineral coupon in-situ incubated in ocean water Damariscotta River, Maine, United States -... | ecosystem: Environmental > Aquatic > Marine > Coastal... | reverse complement strand
GCGTCGATGCTGAGAGCCATGGCCGTGGATTCCGTGTCCCCGGTATACGGCGCCGGGATTTCGATCATCGGAAGGACTGTGATCTGTCCGTCTTCCCAGAAAGCAGCAGCATCGTTCGGCGTGAGCAAACTCGAGTCTTGGGCAAATGTTCCCGAAATAATCCGGCCATCCTGCCCGAGATCTTGCGGAAAAAAACGGGGGCAGTCCGGGTCGAAGAAAACCGCCTCGCCGCGCTCGATGTCGAACAAGAAATCGCGTCCCCATCCGTACCGATCAGGGCGGCACGCCTCGGAATCGAAGAATCGGAAATCTGACGCGATACCGATTCGGCCGTCGTCGGAGAGCGGATTGAAGCCGCCGAGTTCTCCGCCGTCCCAGTTGGTTACTTCCTGCGTTCCGGTCTCATCGACGATCAGCGGCGGGTGCGTCACAAAGTCGTCCGTAACGCTGCCGTACACCCTTCCGCTCGCATCGACATGGAAGAACCTTGTCTCCGGGAGCGTGCGAAACCACACGATCGGCACCGGATCGCCGATCGGAAGCACAGGCACGACAGCCGACACCTCGCCTGCTCCGAACGCCAACCCAGCCGCCAGAACCGTCGCAATCCGTGCGTGCATCATGCTTCCTTTCGCGTTGTCCACCGGGGCCATAGATGGGGCCTTCTTGTCAGACATCGGCGCAAAACAACACCCAACAAAAAAAACGGGCCGCCGTCGCGACCCGCTTCATTGATTGAGTTTGATTTTTCTAAGCTCGTATCCGTACTCAAGCCGCGACGATCAACGCCCGCGAGTCCTGAGTTTCCCGCGCATCCGTTTGCCCGGCATTTTCTTGGGAACGATCCCGCCGGGGAACTTAGCCGCCATCTCGGCGTCGCTCAGTTTCGCCTCGGCCGGCAGTTCCCCCGCGTCTTCGAGCCGGTTCTTGGGAGCCGCGACGCCCGTCACCTCTGCGATGGGCCTGCCTCCCTTGGGCTCGGGTCGCCAATTATCAGGCTGCTCGCGTTCCTCGAAATCGTCGTACTTGCGCTCGGGGATCTCGGCGTTGATGAGCAACTCGATATCCGTCAGCAGTACGCCCTGCTCGGGAGTCACCAGACTCCACGCGATTCCCTCGCGCCCGGCCCGGGCCGTGCGCCCGATCCGGTGCACATAGATATCCGGGTCATCCGGCAAATCGTAGTTCACGACATGCGTGATGCCCTCGACATCGAGCCCTCGGCTCGCTAGATCGGACGCGACGAGCACGTTCAATTCGCCGTGGCGGAAGTTGCGCATGGTTTCGTTGCGCTTGCCCTGGCTCATGTCGCCGTGCAGCGCGTGGGCCGTGATGTTTTTGCGCGCCAAGTAGCGCACAACGTCGTCCACGGTCCGCTTCATCCGGCAGAACACCAGAGTCAGGTCCGGCTCTTCGTGCGTGAGCATGTGCGCCAGCATCCGGCGTTTATCCCAGGGCTGCACGCTCATGTGATGCTGGGTCACCATCTCGACGGTCAGCGAGCCCGAAGACACGGTGAGCCGGATCGGGTCGGTCATGTGCTGGCGGGCCAGGTTCTCGATCTCATCGGACATGGTGGCCGACACGAACACCGATTGCTTGCTCTTCGGGCACATCTGCAAGATGCGTTTGATATCGTCGCGGAACCCGATGTCGAACATCCGGTCCACCTCGTCGAGCACCGCCATGCGCACGCCGCTGAAATCAAGGTATCGCCTCTGGATCATGTCGAGCACACGCCCCGGCGTGCCGACGATGATCTCCGGGCCTCGCGCCAGCCGGTCGGCCTGGATGCTGATCTTCTGCCCGCCGTACACGGCGCACGATTTGAGCCCCGTGTACCGGCCGAGGTTGTCGATGTCATCGCGGATCTGGACGGCCAGTTCACGCGTGGGTGCCAGCACGATCGCCTGCATCCCGACGCCTTTTTCCAACCGGTGCAGCATCGGCAGCCCGAACGCCGCGGTCTTGCCGCTGCCAGTCTTCGCCTGACCAAGCACATGTTTGCCCGCGAGCACCGGGGGGATCAACTCGGCCTGGATCTTGGTCGGGTGCTCCCAGCCCGCGTCATCGAGCGCACGGACAAGGTCATCGTTGAGCCCGAGATCAGCAAACGTGTTCTCAAGATTGAACACATACGCCTTTGCCTCATCAGTCAACGGCGTGACATTGCGGAGTTTTTTGCTCACCGCTTTATCGTCGTCATCATTCCCCGCGTCCGGGTCGGCCGGGGCCTCGGCTTGCGTTCCCTCGCCCTCGGCCTCGCCCTTACGACGACGGCGTCGGCGGCGTTTCTTCTTCATCGGCTCGCCGTCGGGTCCGATCGCGGGTGCCTCGCCGGTGAGCCCGCTGCCCGTGTCGGAGTTCTGGATTTCGGGGGTGGTGGTCTGCTCGACAGACTGATCGCTGTTCTCGTCGCTCACATGCGCCTTTCCGGGATGGTCGGGGCCGCTCCGAGCCGAAACCTGTTTCGGCGGTTGCACAGACCCGTCTGCATGACGCTCGCCGTTTCCCTTGGAGCGCCGGTCAACACCCAAACAATAGGCGGCCGGGGTAGCAGCCGCGTTTTTTGCCTCATTCTCGCCCGGTTTTTCGTCCGCCTCGCTCAACTCCAATTCGAGCAGGATCATGTGTTTCATCAGCGTCCCGGCCGCGGCCGTGCCCGCCGCGAGCCAACCCGCACGCCCGTCCCGCCATGATTGCTTGGCGAGGATCTGCTTGGCGAACGCTCCGATCGGGCTGGTCATCAGTTTCCAGGGCGACGACCGCCGGCCAAGCCCGTGCAGCGCGGTCGCGGCCGTGCGCGCATGCCCGAGTTGCTTGCCCAGATGAAACGCGAACGTCGGGAACGAGTCGTGCCGTAGCACGCCGTCGAGCCGGACAATCTCACCCGCGCCGCCGTCGATCTCCAGATAATCGTGCGGGTCGATCCCAGCCCACCGTGCCCGGCCATCTGTGACCAACGCCGTGCGCACAAGCCTTGTCCGCCATTCCGGCTGCCAGGCGTATTCCAAAGGCTTGCCCCGGTACCAGACAACCCGGCGGACGCGCGCGCCCGCGACCGATCCATCATCACCCTCGATGAGCGCACGGATCGAAGCCGCCAACTCGGCCGTCACCGGCTCGTCGCTATCCAGATGAAGCACCCACGGCTGCTGAGCCAGCCCCAGCGCGATCTGTTTGGTCCCCACAAACCCCGCCCATTCACGCTCGACCACGACCGCCCCGTGCGCACGGCAGAGTTCGATCGTCCCATCGGTCGATCCCGAATCGACCGCGATGATCTCGCTCGCGAGCCCGGCGACGCTCTCGAAGACCGGGCCCAGAGTTTCGATGCTGTTCTTGCAGACCGTGACGACACTCAGCGGCAGCGGGCCGGCCTTTGGGCGGGAGATCTGGTCTGGGTTTGCGGCTGGGTTTGGGTTCAAGTCGTGGGTTCCGCTTGGTCTGTGTTCGATTCGGTTCGGACTCGAGACCGGGTTCACTGCTAGGCTATCACTGTGTTTGCACCGCCGCATGAACAACTCAATGTGCTCCGATGTGCGCGCGAGGCCCGTTTCGGCAAGGACGGGTGGTCCCGGATTCTCCAGCGGCTAGATCTCGATGCCGCCGAGTGCTTATCGGATAAGCCATGGGGCACGGTCTGGCGCGTGACGGCGGATCTGCCCGATGGCCCGACGCCGCTGGTGATGAAAGTCCATGTGCTCCGATCATCTCGGGATCGGTTCCGGTCATCGCTGCATCTGAGCCGGCTTCGGCGTCAGTGGCGCGGCGCTGCCCGGCTGAGCCGGGCCGGGTTCGGCGTCGCCAAGTGCCGGGCCTTGCTCCGCGGTGAGCGCGACGGACAACGGTTCGATGTTCTTGTCATGGACGCGACACCGGGCCAGACACTCCTGGATGTTCTCGCGGCAGACAGCCTTCCCCCGGCGCGCGCACGGCTGCTGTCGATCGAAGTCGGTCGGCTCGTCAGCCGGCTCACCAGCCATCGGTTGCACTCCAAGGACCTCAAGCCGTCGAATCTGCTGGTCGGACCGCCGGCCGGCGAGGGGCACGCGCCGCCGCTCACCATTCTTGATTCCGACGCGGTCGGCAGCCCGCCGGCGCACGCGCTGCTCCCGCTGATTCTCGAGCCGTACGGGCTCGGGGTGCTGCCGAGGCGGACGGTGCTGTGGCGGGTCATCAAAGAATGGGCCTGGCACGAATGGCTCAACGGCAACGACGATTCCGGTGATGAGTTCACGGGTTCGCTTGAAGACTCGCCGCGCCCGATCCGGATCGAGATCGCACGGCGAGCGTGGCGCGAGCTCGAAACACTCGTGCGCGCGCACGGCGATGCCCGCCCGGCGCATAACCCGATCGCCGATCGGCCCGCGCTTGCGCCGTCTGTGGTTTCTGGATAGCCTGCACACTCTCCCCGAGGACACGATGACGACGACGACCAAACCAAACAGGCAGAGTTCCGGCGCGCGCTTCCCGGCCGTCAATGACAAACGGTTTATCGAGAAGCCCGGAAGAACCCGGGTATATGTGGGCGATTGCCGGGATTGGATGGCCAAACTGCCCAAGGGCGAGTTCGATCTGGTCTTCGCCGATCCGCCTTTCAACTGGAAGCGTGACTACGACCGCAACGAGACCGGGCACGCCTGGGACGACAACCAGAGCGACGAAACCTATCTCGATTTCACCTATGAATGGCTCGATCTCGCGGCCGATCGTCTGGCCGAGCATGGCTCGCTCTGGGTCAATATCCCCGATACCTGGGCGGCCGAGTTTGTCGTGCATCTCAAGGCTCGCGGGCTCAAGATGGTGAACTGGTGTGTGTGGCATTACCGGTTTGGGCAGAACACCAAGAGCCGGTTTATCAACAGCAAGGTTCATGCGCTCTATTTTATGAAGGACCCCGATCACCCCGATCGGCGTTGGAACCCCGACGCCGTGGCGGAGGTTTCCGATCGCCGGGCGATCTACGGCGACCCCCGGACTGAGAACAAAAAAGAGGGCTGGATGGAGCCCGGGCACCGGGTGCCGATGGATGTTTGGTACGGGCAGTTCTGGGGGCGTGTGCAGGGCAACAACAAAGAACGCAGGCACAAGCACGACAACCAGTTGCCCGAGATGTACCTGGGCCGAGTGATCGGCGCGTGCAGCAATGAGGGCGACCTGGTGCTCGATCCGTTTTTGGGTTCGGGGACAACCGGGGTTGTGGCCCGGTACCTCAAACGCAGGTTCGTGGGCATCGAATATTCGCCCGCCAACGCGGCCCACGCGTGGGATCGGATCGTGAACAAGGGGCCGCACCGGACCGATGCGCTCGACAATCAGCGTGGGGTTTCGTCGGCGATCCATCCGAACAGAAGGAAGTGATTCCAATCCCTAAATTCAGTCATCTGAATCAACGGCCCGAGGCACAAATCTTGCTGTAAAACTGGTATCTGTAATAATAATATCTACACCTAATTCATGCGATGGAAGATGCCGGACAAATTGCTGCATAATTTCCAAGCTCTCATTGTTATCTTCAATGGAGCCGCCAAATAGTTCAATGGCAACACTCGTAGACACATCAAAGTAAATATTATCTATTCTGTGATCTACAGCCGCAAAGTCCACGCTATACATCTCTACCAATTCATCGAGCAGGCTTCTCAGGGCCGCGAACTTATTATCTTTATGGCCCAACAATCCTGGTGATTTTGTTGCCATCTCGTGCTTGGCCCGCATCGACGCGTAAGATTTATGGTTCTTGTTGTTGATTACGCAATCAACAATTTCTTTCTTGATTTCGTTTGTCCTAATATCTGAGCGAATCAACATTAGCGTTTTTTCTAGCGCAATACTTTCGGCATCGTACATCTTCGATGGGAAACCCTGGGCAGTACGTTGGATTTCAGTCACAGCACTCTGGTAATTACTGTTGGCCTCACCAAACCGACCGAGACGAGCGTTATCCCTGGCATTCTCGACATATGCGTACCCTATAAGGTACTGGTCACCCTTGATCAGAGGCAGATCGATGAGCCTTTTGCGGTCATTGATCGCATCTTCGTATCTTTCGAGCCGTTGGAGTGCCGCGGAGCGCTTGGCGTACGCGTCTGCCAACCACATTGTCTTACGTATTCCATACGACGCAGAATCAAGTTGCTGTACATACTCTAAATAACTGGTGTAGTTTTTATATACCTTTTCATCGTCTAGTTGAAGAAATCTAGCCGATTGACCGACCATGCGAAGTGCATCAGCGACCAAGATCGGATCTTGCGCGTTCTTTGCGATATCTGCAAACAGCACTCGAGCGTCTTGAATGTTTCCGTTCCGGTAAAACGCGTGAGCCGATTCCAAATATTTTTCCGCTAGCTGGGGCTGGCGGTAAGATTCTGGGCTGCTCTGCAGCCCCTGAATTACCCGGACATCATCGAGAACCGCCACGCCATGCCGACCACCACCGGTTTTGGGAGTTCCTTCATCATGATGAATTTGTGAATTCTCCGGCGCAACAGCAGCGGCACTGGACGGGTGCGCAGCCCCGATCGGTTTATCAATACGATGTGCTCCAGTAGGCTGGTCTGCAATACAAACTGTGGTAATTGCAACCATCGCAAGTATCTGGGATTTAATTTGTATATTTGTCATTATTCAACACTCTCAGTGGTACAACAACCGGGGTGGGTCGCTATTGATCAGAGATTCCATTGGATGATTATCGTGTATGTGTGAGCACGCCTGTGCCATACATATACTTCCAAGGGCCGATTGTATTCCGACGGCTACCAAGATATTGTGTACTTTACCCATTGCATTACTCCGAATGATTGTGATTTTTCATTACAACAGACAATTACACTACTTCCTTCGCATCGTTGATCTCAAGCCGTTGGGCAAGGTCATTGTACAGGTGGGCAACCTAATTCATAGTTCATAGAATACCGCAATACCGCAATACCGCAATACCGATAAATTCGATTATTTTGCATTTTTTACCGGTATTTACCGCCCCGCATCAAACGTCTGCTGAATCGGCACCCGGATCGTGGTGGTGAGCAACTGCCGATCCGCATCGTCCGCCATGCCGTCGCGGTTGATATCTACGGGCGATTTTTCCCACGCGTAAAGATCCTCGGCATTTACGGCCCCGTCGCCGTTGATGTCGTCGCTTGTGCGCATCGCCCGGGCCAGCGGATCACCGATCACAACGTGCATCCACGAGATCGCGGGGATCGCGGTGTAGGCGGCCTCGGCCCAGGTGAGCCCGCCGAGGATGAAGTTCTGCACCAGCCAGTTGGTATCGGGAACCGTCTGGGCGAAGGGCTCCCAGACCATGCCGATGCCGAAGGTGCCGCCGGCCTCGATAAAATCGGCCACCTGCCCCTGGCTGAACCGCGTGGGCAGACCGTTGAATGCCCGGCCGTTGTAGCTCTCCATCGTGCTGAAAATCGCGCCGGGGGCGTAGTTGAAACTCTCCTCGTACTGGGCGATATTGATGCTCGGCCTGCCCGAATGGTTGCGCCCAAAGTGGGTCATCAAGATCAGATCGTCGGTGACAAGCAATCCCTCGCCGTTGAAATCGACGTTGGGGCCGACCTGGAATTGGGTGACCCCGCTAAGAGCGTTGTAGTGGACCTTGGCCGGGTCGAATCGGCCGTCGGCGAGGAGCAGGTCGCGGGCGGTTTCATAATCGTCTTCGCGTGTGAGCGGGTCGAGAAGATTATCTATTTCGCTGTTCTGATCGACATCGGCGATGCCGTTGGAATCGCTCTCGTCGATGACAACGCCGACTGCTTCGACGTCGTACATCAGGTTCTGGGCCCGCATAACCATCGCGCGCACATCCGCGACCGAGTTGCCGTCTAGCCGGCAGACCAGCAGGATGTCGCCGGGCCGAAGTGCTGTTTGTGGATCATCATTTGTTGTTCTTGTCAGGATCCGATACTGGATGAAGACCCATTCTTTATCCTCGCGGATGTGGCGGTTTGTCCAGGTGTTGATGGGCCGATTCTGGTGCCAGTACGGGTTGCGGATGAACCCGCTATCGAGTTTGCTGAACGCGTCGACGTTGATATCGGGGATGTCTTGCCAGAGCAGTGTGAGTTCGCTATCGACCGAGACCGAACGAGCCGCGCCCGCGCCCAGTTGCCCCGCAAACGAACCGGGCTGATCGCCGATGCCGGGGCTGGCCGCGTCGTCCACCCGGTGCGGCAATCCCTTACATAGCACGAGGCTGCGGATCTGATAGACGAGCCCGTTTGCTTCGAGGTGCGCACGGATCGGGTCGCGGATCTCGGCGACGAATTCATCATAAAAAACATTGCCGTTGATCTTGCTCGAAGGGATGCCCGTGCTCGCGAGATCGAAGACTGAAAGCCCTTCGTGGATGCCCGCCTCGCCGCCCGCGCCGCCCGGCACCAGCGCAGAACCCGCGTAGAACTCGGCGACCGCGAGGCTGTCGGCGATCCGGCTGTCATAGACAACCAAAACCTGCGACGCTCGGAGCGTGCTTGCTGTTGCCAGAGCCGGGATAAAAACGAGCAACGCGACGATGGATAAAGTCTGGAAAAGTCGAGAATACATGATCGGATGGCTCCTGAAAAGCTGGAACATGAAACCGACTCTACCGCGCGGTGCCCCGGAGACAAGAAAATTGCCGAATCCTCACTCCTGTTGCCTGTACGATCGGGGTGTGATCGAGATCCTCCCAGAACCCGGAACTGCTGACACCTGGCTGCTCCCGATCAAGGCGATCCCCGGGGCCCGGCGTGATGCCATCGTCGGCCCGTACGGCGACCGGCTTAAGGTTAGAGTCTCCGCACCACCCGAAGGGGGCAACGCAAACAAGGCGATCTGTGGCCTGATCGCAAAGGCCTTGGGCGTGCGCCGATCGGCGGTCACCATCGCCAGCGGGCCGGCTTGCCCCGAAAAAACCTTGCGGATCGAGGGCGCAGCCGAGGATGCCATCCGGGCGATGATCGACCGATAACCGATGTTTTCGGTGGGTCGATGGGCGTATTCCAAAATCGGATGAACGGCCCGGCCCGCCCGAGGGTTGTTCGAGCGGGGAACCTGTGTGTATTGGGGCAAGCGGGGCGCTGGGAACGCCGATCTTGCGGTACATGAGCCGGGCTTTTCGGGGATGATTTCTGGATCTGGGGGCGCGTTGATGATCTTGCGGAAATTTGGGATTCAGACTGCTTCGGCGTTGGCGGGGTGTTGTTTTTTGAGCGCCGCCATCTTTGCCGGCGGTGATCCGGCTTCGGGGCGGGTAGATCCTGCGCTCGGGTCGCGTGTTCCCATTAGTGCGCGCGCAATGGCTATTGAAGCCTCGGGCCGGATCGTGGTTCATGTGTACACCGATCCTGCGCATCGGGCGGGGATCGCGGTGGCGGCTCGCGCGATGAGCACGCCGCGAGTGCTGCGGTCATCGCTTGTCGCCGGCGATGGGTTTCTGGTTGTTGAAACCACGCCCGCGGGCGCGCGCAGGATCGCGGCGCTGCCGGGCGTTATCTGGGTCGAGCAGGCACCCGAACCAACGGTCCGCAACGACACGCTCCGGCTTATCGTGCAGACCGGCACGCTCTTGGCCGGGGCTCCGTTTGACGCTGCGGGCCTGACCGGCATTGGTCAGATCGTCGGCGTGATCGACGAGCCGATGGATTGGGATCACTGCGCGTTTGATGACACGAATCCGATCGGGCCAACGCACCGGAAGATCGAGGCGTACAACGCGCCGTTCGCCGGCGTGAGCACGCACGGCACGCATGTCTGCGGGATCCTGCTCGGGGATTCACTCGCAAACAACAACCTGCGCGGTGTCGCTACGGGCGCACGGCTCGTGTTTGACACCATCCCCGCGTTCGATGAAACGACCTTCTATGAACAACTCATGCTGCACGCGTCGCAGGGCGCGACCATCCATTCGAATAGCTGGGGCGATGAACAGAGCGTCGCGTACGGCGGGCTCGCGCGGGCGATCGACGCGTTCTGCTGGGAAAACGACGAGCACCTTGTTGTTGTCGCGGTTTCGAACCAGGCCGTGCTAAAAACCCCTGAAAACGCGAAGAATGCGCTCGCCGTAGCCGCGACTTTGGACACGCCGTTTCAGGATCGGGTCTGTGTTGGCGCGGTCGGCCCGACACCCGACGGTCGCCGAAAGCCAGATCTTGTTGCGCCGGGGTGCTCGATTTTCAGCGCTTACCCGTTCGGCGGCGGGTGTCCGACGGCGTTCGCCTCGGGCACTTCGATGGCGACGCCCGCGATCGCGGGGGCCGGGGCGATCGTTCGGCAATACTTCACGCAGGGCTGGTACCCAACAGGCGAGCCGAGCGCACAAGACGCGTTCACGCCGAGCGGTGCGCTTCTCAAATCTGTCCTGATCGCGGGGTCTGCCGATGTGACCGATGAACCCGGCTGGCCTTCATCGCGTGAGGGTTGGGGCAGGGTCGATCTCTCCGGAAGTCTGCCGATCGGATCTGGTTCATCATCTAGGCTTATTGTTGAGCAGCGGTGGAACAACGACGCGGGCCCGAAGCCGGCGCTAGCGACGGGCGGCGAGCACCGGATCTCGTTCACCGTCGAAGACGCATCAATCCCGGTTCGGATCGTGCTCGCGTGGCACGATGCGCCCGGCGACTTTGGTTCTTCTGATCCGGTGGTCAACGATCTCGATCTCGAAGTCATCGGGCCCGGCGGGCTGGTCTACCTCGGCAACGATATTGATGAATCGACAGGGGCGAGCATCCCGGGCTCATCTGGCGCTCCCGACATGCGCAACACCGTTGAAGTAGTTTCGTTGCCGTCGCCGCTGCCCGGGGCGTACAACGTCCGCATCATCGGCGCGGCCGTGCAGGTGGGAGGTCAGGGGTATGGGATCTCGATCACGGGCGGGGTCGCGGAGGTCGTGCTCGCGGAGTGCTCGCCGGCGGATCTGGCAGAGCCGTTGGGGGTGCTTGATCTTTCGGATATCGATGTATTTTTGATGGGATTTGTTAGCCAGAGCCCGATCTCGGACCTGAACAGCGACGGGCTTTTCGATCTTTCGGATATAGGCACTTTTGTGTCTGGGTTTGTCGCCGGGTGCGGCTAATACCGAGCCGGGGCCGAGAACTCTGCCGTGCTCGTTGAAACCGTAAAAAATCGCCATTGGTCGACCCGTTTTGGGTTCTGAATATTCAGCCTACCCGGCCTGCGTAATTTTCTGGAAAATTGGGAATAAAAACCCTTGGGCGATCTCGATATCATCTGTACACTCTTTGATTGATGGAAATAGGTCGGGTGTCCGTCGCGCATTGTCTCGCGCATTCTTCGGTACACCCACAGACAACATATGGAGAGAAGTATGTCACCTGCCCATTCACTCAATGCCGCGATTATTGCAGGCACGCTTATCGCTGCGGGGGCCCCCGCCTCGGCCCAGCAGGCCGGCTATCTGTATCGCACGCACGAGGCCGACGGCACGATCCGTGATCTCGCTCCGCGTGGCACGGCTCAGTCGGTGGCCCGTCAGTGGAAAGAAGTCTTGCTCGAAGCGATCCGCAATGACAAGGCCCGCCCCACAGTCCACTCGCGCAACCTCTACCACATCTCTGCGGGGATGTGGGATGCGTGGGCCGCCTATGACGACACCGCTGATCAGATTTTCTACCAGGAGCGCGCCACTGCTGCTGACATCCAGGCCGCCCGCGAAGAAGCGATCAGTTACGCCGCGTGCCGGCTGCTGCTGGAGCGCTTCAGCAACTCAGTCGGAGCCCCGACCGCAGTCCCGCTCATCAACCAGACCATGGTGAGCCTTGGGTTTGATCCTCTTAACACGAGTGATGTGGGTTCATCCCCTTCTGCTTTGGGCAACCGGATCGCCGGGGCGATCATCGCGCACGGCCTTACCGACAATTCCAACGAAGCCGGTGATTTCTCGAATCTGTTTTATTCATCGATCAATGATCCGTTGTTCCCCGACTTCCCGGGCAACCCCGATATCAGCGATCCCAACCGCTGGCAGCCGCTCTCGATCGAGTTCTTTGTTGACCAGTCGGGCAACCCGATCCCGCTGGGCTCACTCGAATTCTTGAGCCCCGAGTGGGGCGTCGTCCCCGGCTTTGCGCTCAAAGACAGCGACAAAACCCTGCACCCGCGCGGCGGCTTTGATTACCCCGTCTTCCACGACCCGGGCGACCCGCCCTTCTACAACGGTGTCGGCGATGACTATTACCGCACCGGATACGAAATGGTTTTGTCATGGTCTAAGCATCTTGACCCCACCGACAACGTCATGATTGATATCTCGCCGGGGGTGTTCGGCAACAGCCCGTTGCCCGGCGTTGATGAATGGCAAACCTATTACGACTTCCTCGACGGCGGCGACTGGGGAACTGGCTGGCCCATCAACCCCGCTACTAACGCACCGTATCCGACCAATCTGGTCCCGCGCGGCGATTACGGCCGGGTCCTTGCCGAGTTCTGGGCCGACGGCCCGACTTCTGAAACCCCTCCCGGCCACTGGTTTGAGATCGCCTCGTATGTCTTCGACCACCCGATGTTCGAAAAACGACTCAACGGCCAAGGCCCGATCGTCGACGACCTCGAGTGGGACGTCAAGGCCTACCTCATGCTCGGCGGTGCGATGCACGACAGCGCCATCTCCGCGTGGGGCTGCAAAGGCGCGTACGACTACGTCCGCCCCATTTCGGCCATCAGATACCTAGCCGATCAGGGCCAATCCAGCGACCCGGGGCAGATGTCGTACAACGTCGACGGCATCAAGCTCTATCCCAACATCATCGAAGTTGTCACCCCTCTGACCACCGCCCCCGGCAAGCGCCACGAGCATCTCGCGGGCAACGAGGGCAAGATCGCCGTCAACGCATGGAGGGGTCCAAACTACATCGCTGACCCCGAAACCGATGATGCGGGTGTGGGCTGGATCCTCGCCGAGAATTGGTGGCCCTACCAGCGTCCCTCGTTCGTGACACCCCCGTTCGCCGGGTACATCTCGGGGCACTCAACATTCTCACGGGCCGCGTCTGAGATCATGACACTGCTTACAGGTTCGGCATTTTTCCCGGGCGGCGTGGGCGAATTCTTCTGCCCGCAAAACGAGTTCCTCGTCTTCGAAGAAGGCCCCAGCCAGGACATCATCCTCCAGTGGGGCACCTATCAAGACGCGTCCGACCAGACCAGCCTCAGCCGGATCTGGGGCGGCATCCACCCGCCTGCGGACGATCTGCCGGGACGGATCATGGGCTACGACATCGCGTTTGATGCGTTCCAACACTCGGTCCAGATATTCAACGGGAATTCGGACTGTCTGGCCGACATGAACGGCGATACCGTGCTCGACCTTGCCGACCTCACGGCGTTCATCATGGCGTTCACATCGCAAGGGTTCGTCGCCGACATCGCCGATCCGATCGGGACTTATGACCTCTCCGACCTGACACTGTTCATTCAGTCGTTCATCGCGGGCTGCCCGTAACAGAGACGGCGCAACTCAATACTCCCAAAGCTCGGGCTCAATGCCCGGGCTTTTTTTTATTCAAACCGAGAACCATCTAGAACCCGCTTTGTGAGGCTTTTTATGAAATCATATTCGGCGGGGTCTCGCCGGCGAGGATCGCCATCGCGTTCGCGGCGACCATCTCGGTCATCGCTTCACGGAACCGGATCTCGGCTGAGCCGATGTGCGGCGTCATCGTCACGTTGTCGAGATCGATCAGGCCCGGGTTGATCTCGGGTTCACGCTCGAACACGTCGAGCCCGGCTCCCCAGATTTTGTTGCTCTCGAGTGCGCGCACGAGCGCGGCCTCGTCGATCACCGGGCCTCTCGCTGTGTTGACGATGATCGCCGTCGGCTTCATGAGCGCGAGCCGGCGCGCATCGATCAGATGATGAGTCTGATCGGTCAGGGGAACGTGGATGCTGACCACATCTGCGCGCGCGAGACCGTCGTCGAGTTCGACGCGCCGGCCAGCGATGGGCGCGAGTTCAAAGTTCCAATGCCGGCTCCGGGCCGTGTAGAGAATCTGCATCCCCCACGCCTTGGCCCGGCTGGCGACTGCGTAGCCGATGCGGCCTGCGCCG
>Ga0316208_1002660_pt1 | contig 14071 bp, 11 predicted proteins | sample 3monopyrite_MG_FD_204944 | JGI IMG/M metagenome (GOLD analysis project Ga0316208, IMG submission 204944) | Microbial mat bacterial communities from mineral coupon in-situ incubated in ocean water Damariscotta River, Maine, United States -... | ecosystem: Environmental > Aquatic > Marine >... | reverse complement strand
TGCCTTGTTTGACCCGAAGCCGCAGGCGATGGTGTTTTGAATGCGTGCCAGCGTCTGAAACGCGGGCGCCTTCGGCTTCCGGTCAAACAAGGAACTTATTTCAGGACTATTCCTTAGATTCTTTCTCCGTCAGACGCGTGCGTCTTGCGCACGCTTTCCAATTTCCACGCAAAGACGCTAAGACGCAAAGCGTCACGACAGCCCCGTCCGGGACGGAAGCCGTAATAACTTCCATGCAAATTAAGCCACAGAGAACACCGAGATCACTGAGAAACAATCCTCATCTCCGTGTCCTCGGTGATCTCTGTGGCTTAGTCGTTTCCTGCCAAATAAAAAACACCCGGCAACTTTTCGAGTCACCGGGCGTTCTGGATTCAAATCAAGCAAGCAGTCCCTCGCTCAACGCGATCCTCTACTTTTTCTTTTTGGCAGCCTTCTTCTTCGCCGGTTTCTTCGTAGCCGCTTTCTTTTTCACAGCGGCCTTCTTAACCGCCTTCTTCTTCGTGCTCGCCTTGCTGGCGGCTTTCTTTTTGGTGGCCTTTTTCTTTTTGGCCTTCTTGCCGCCAAAGACCTGGTCGTAGTTGGCCCAGAATTCGGGCGTGGTGCCGGTTCGGACGATGGGTCCACTCATAACTCAAACTCTCCGAGGTGGTCGCGTCATGTCGACGCTTTTAAGGAGGGACGGCCGATGCCTCAACGTCTCGCGGAGGACAACCGATCCCGATAAATGCAAACAAGGCTCTGATGACCGCTCAACGAAAATGTGAATTGAGCGGCGATCGCATTCTTAAACGATCTGCGAGCGGCGGCTGTTTTGACGACGCCCCGGCGCTTTGTCAACCCGCTCCAAACCACGCTACAGTCCGTCGTCGATTCGTTCGTGAACTCGCCGACTCAGCACACTCCGGGAGAACTTTGCCATGAACCGCGCCTCAACATTTCTGCTCCTGAGTTTTCTTGCGTCGGGCATCGTCGGCCTGAGTGGCTGCGGTTCCGAAACTCCTGAGGCAGGCCCGGCTGCTTCGCCAGCAACGACGACGGTCGCCACGAACGAAGCCGCGCCGAAAGAGTCGAAGCCGGCAGCCAAACCAAAAGCCAAACCTGGCCCGGAATCGCTGTCGCTGAAAGGCGAGCCCAAACTTCTGCTATCCGAAGACCAAATCCGAGACGGCTGGATCCAACTCTTTGACGGCCAGACGTTCGCCGGTTGGGCCCCCACCAACAACGTCGACTGGCACATCACCGACGACGGCCTCATCGAGGCCAGTCAGGGCGAACCCGGCCTGCTGCTGACAACCGTCCCGTTTGCCGACTTCGAACTTCGCTGCGACTACTGGGTTTCCGAAGGTGGCAACAGCGGCATCTTTCTGCGGTGCGCACCCGAGCCGACCAGCCCAACCAAAGACTGCTACGAGTTCAACATCTTCGACTCACGTGACGAATTCGGAACCGGCAGCCTGGTCGGCCGCACCGAGCCAACCGCCAAATCGCTCGGCGAAGAGAAGTGGCGAACGGCGGTGATCAAAGTCGAAGGCAACCACTTCACCGCGAGCCTCGACGGCGAACCAGTCCTCGACTTCAAAGACGAAACCGAGAACTTCCTGGCCAGCGGGCGAATCGGCCTGCAGAAGAACGCGGGTCTCGTCAAATTCCGAAACGTCTACGTGAAACCTCTGAGCACTAAGTCAATCTTTAACGGCAAAGACCTGACCGGCTGGCACGCCGTCGCGGGATCGAAAAGCGAGTTCACCGTCGCTGATGAAGCAATCTCCGCCAGCAACGGGCCAGGCTTTCTGGAATCCGACGACGCGTGGTCCGACTTCGTTCTTCAGTTCGAAGCAAAGACAAACGGCGACGGCCTCAACAGCGGAGTCTTCTTCCGACTGATCCCCGGCACCGAGGAAGCACCGTCGCACGGCTACGAACTTCAGATAGAAAACGTCTTCGCCAACGACGACCGGACCCAACCAAAAGACAACGCTGGCACAGGAGCAATCTTCCGCCGTAACAAAGCCAGGTGGGTCGTCCCAAACGACCACGAGTGGTTCACCATGACGCTCATCGCTCACGGCCCGCGCATCGCCGCCTGGGTCAACGGCTTCCAGGTAACCGATTGGGAAGACACCCGCCCCGCCGATCCGAATCCTCGTCGAGGATCAAAACTCGAAGCCGGCCCGATCAGCCTGCAGGGCCACGACCCAACAACAAACCTTGCTTTCCGCAACTTGCGAGTCGCCCCGTACCCCGTTTCCAACTAAGAATTCACGCCACTGAAGTAGGCTGGAACAAGCACCGCGCAGTTCCGGCAATCCGAACGGTTTTGATCCACAACTGCCGGAACTGCGCGGAGCTTGTTCCAGCCTACAAAAAAACAAAACATCGTCGGGTTGCCGGACGATGATGTTTCAAGCCACGATGGATGCCTGACAGAATTCCTTCAAGAGACTCCTCGATGCTCACATTCGGCAGCAACATCAGTCAGCGAGATTGTTCCGGCATTTGCCGCAGGGATTTCCTTCGCGCCGGCGCGCTTGGTCTAGGCGGGCTGTCACTGCCGTGGCTGCTTCAACAGAAAGCGAACGCGCAAAGCTCGAGCTTTGTGAAAGACCGATCGGTCGTCTATCTATATCTGTCCGGCGGCGCGAGCCACATTGAAACTTTTAATCCAAATATGGATGCGCCGTCGCCGTACTGCAGTGTGACGGGCGACGTGCAGACTTCCGTGCCCGGAGTCGCTTTCGGCGGCACGTTTCCGCTGCTGTCGAGGCACGCCGACAAGATGGCGGTCGTTCGATCGTTCCAGCATTCGAACGGCGGACACGTTCAGGCCATCGTTCACATGCTCACGGGAGGCACCGACCCCACCGGCAACGGTGCAGAAGGCTTCGGAATGGGCGCCGCCTATTCCCGGCTCCGTGGTTCCAACCATCCCGACACGGGCATGCCGACCAACACGCTGCTTCTCTCGAAGGAAGTCGACCCGCAATACCACAACGAGACGAAGCGAATCGAAAAGGGCTCGCGACCGAATTCGCTCGGCAGTTCGTACGCCCCCTTTAACCCGTCAGGCGGCGGAGACGCGACGAAGAATCTCAAACTGAATCTCGACCCGACTCGCTTCAGCGATCGTCGCGGCCTGTTGGCCGAGTTCGGTCGACTCAGACGACAGGCCGATTCTCAATCGGACGTCGTCAGCACCTACACCCAGCAGGCATACGACTTGCTGCTCGGCAGCGCGTCGGAAGCCTTCGACCTGTCGAAAGAAGATCCGAAACTCGTCGGGCGGTACGACACCAGCGGCTACATGATCGGCAAGAAGAGGTTTCGGCCGTCCGATCTCGGTCAGCACTTCCTGACTGCACGACGTCTCATCGAAGCCGGTTGCGGATTTGTCACCGTCCACAGCGCGGGATGGGACATGCACGAAGACACGAACAACCCGGGCATCGAACGCGGCATGAAGATGCTCGGCCATCCCGTCGACAAGGCAGTGTCAGCCTTCATCGAAGACCTCGAAGACCGAGGCATGCTCGACAACGTCCTGCTGGTCATCGGCGGCGACTTCGGTCGCACTCCGAAGATCAACGGGCGAGGCGGTCGCGACCACTGGACCAACCTCTGCACGCTGGCCTTTGCCGGAGGCGGCATCAACCAGGGTCAGGTCATCGGCCAGGCTTCCCGCAAGAACGATGTCCCCACCAGCGACCCGGTCGGCATCTCGCAACTCTTCGGAACAGTGATGCACTCACTGTTCGACGTCGCCGAACTCCGCCTCAACCGCGGAGTCCCCCGCGACCTGATGAGCCTCCTCGAAAGCTCGCAGCCGATTCCGGGCATTGTGTGAATTCCCGAAGTCTCGGCTGCCTCTCGATCTTGAGTTTCAATCTAGGCGCCGAAGGGGAGACCGTCGCTTCTGCAGCCCACAACAATTGCCATCAGAAGCAAAGCAAACCCAAAGAACAGAAGCCCGCTTGTGAATTGGTTGGAAATACGCATGAGATTCACCTTTCGGAATCAGTCCAGAACGGCAGCACAATGACGCTTTTCTGTAACTGCCTCCATATGAAAACATCGACTCACCAGAGTTCTTGACGTGAGAATGCTTGATAGGCACATTCATTTTTGAGAGTCAGTACGTGACTGCTATCGCAAGATTGCCAGTCCAAACATCGTCCTTGACCTGGATTTCGGATTACAAAGTGAACCTGACGTTGAAAGACCGCACGATCCTGATCACCGGCGGAACGCGAGGCATCGGGAAAGCGATCGGACTGCGAGCCGCTCGCGACGGCGCGAACGTCGTCATCCTCGGAAAAACGACTGAGCCGCACCCGCATCTTCCAGGAACAATCTACTCGGCCGCCGAAGAGATCGAAGCCGCAGATGGAAAAGCATTGGCGATTCAATGCGACCTTCGCAGCGACGAGCAGGTTGAAGCAGCCGTTGCTCAAACGGTCGAATGTTTCGACGGGATCGACATCCTCGTCAACAATGCCAGCGCGATTTTTCTGGCGGGAACGCTGCAGACTCCGATGAAACGCTTTGACCTGATGCATCAAGTCAACACTCGCGGGACGTTTCTGGCGAGTCAGCTGTGCCTGCCGCATCTGCTGAAGTCATCGAACCCGCACATCCTCTGCCTCGCCCCGCCGATCGACATGGACCGAGGCTGGTTCGCCGGCACCCTGCCCTACACGATGGCCAAGTACGGGATGAGCCAGTGCGTGCTCGGCCTTTCGCAGGAGTTTCAGCGGCAGGGCGTCGCCGTGAACGCTCTCTGGCCGGAAACCGGCATCGCCACCGCCGCCGTCGCCAACCTGCTCGGAGGCGAAGCCGCCGTACAGTGTTGCCGCAAACCGGAAATCGTCGCCGACGCCGCCCACGCGATCCTGATTCGCAACAGCCGGGAATGCACTGGCAACTTCTTCCTCGACTCCGAAGTGCTCGCCGAGTGCGGCGTCACCGACTTCGATCAGTACGCCATGACGCCCGGCGTACCTTTGATGCCGGACTTCTTCCTCGGCAAGCCCGACTTTGCTGCTCTTTCAAAGTTGCTGCACAGCGATGATTGATTGGCGATGCCGAAGCGACCTGATTCAACAACGGTCGTCAATACGCCAGTACGGTCGATATGGTTTCGCCAGCGATCACCAAACAACCGCACTTCATCGGAGCTTTGCGTCATGTTCAGAACGAATCTCGCCCTTCTCATCGTTGCAATTGCCGGTCTTGCTCAGGCTGCCGACAAGCCGGCGCATCTCTTTATTCTGTCCGGGCAGTCGAACATGCAGGGCATGAATCCGAAGCTGGGGTTCGAGCCCGAAACGGCAAAGCTGTTTCCCGACGCTGACGTTGCCTACATCAAGGTCGCGCGCGGCGGACAGCCGATCCGACTGTGGGTTACCGAGTGGAATGACATCGCCAAGAAGGCCGGACTCGACTCGACCTCAGCCGGGACGAAGTACTACGAACCGATCCTCGCTCAGTTCGCTGAACTTCTGAAGAAACATCCCGACCCGGCCTCCGTCACGTTCTGCTGGATGCAGGGTGAGCGAGACGCCAAAGAGAATCTCAGCAAGGCCTACGAAGCGGCATTCAAAACGTTGATCGCGAACCTTCGACGCGACTTGAAGCAACCGAATATGAACTTCGTGATTGGCCGTCTCAGCGACTTCAGCACGACTGCCGAGTGGGAAGCAGTCAGGAAGACGCAGGTTTCGCTTGCCGAGAAAGACCAACGAGGTGCCTGGGTCGACTGCGACGACCTCAACAACAAAGAGAAGAATGGCAAGAAACGGGACGACCTTCACTACACCAAAGAAGGCTACGAGTTACTCGGTCGTCGATTCGCTCGACAGGCCAAAGCTCTGATCGAGGGTACAAAGCCCGCAACCAACGGACGCCCCGAATAGCACTTTCGGATCACAACCAACCTGCAAATTGAGAGCCAGCTCGATGAAAAGTATCAGTGCTTCAATCGTGATCTTCGCAGGCGTCTCAGTAATGACCGCCTGCGGTTTCATCAGCCACGGAGACACTCAGACATTCGTCGGCCTCTTGGGCGGCGGCGTTACGCTCGTCGGCGGCACGGTGTGGTTTGGAACGATCCACTTGAGCGATGTCTTGAGCGATGTCGACTGACGAACAACATCGGGTCGACCTCGGAGTCACTCTCGAACAGCCTCCAGTGCCCTAGGTTCAGCGACGGTCGCATCGGACGCGTGACGCTGCTGGCGAATAACGCCCGCTCGAAAATCGTTGAAGTTGATCGTCTTGCCGTCGGCTCTGAAGACCAGCTTCACAAGTGTTTCAGCCGAAATCTTTGCCGGGATAATTTGCACGGCGCCGTCGCAGAAGGCGGCAAGAAATCCGTCTTTGCGAAGCTTGCCCAAGCCAACGTGTGGCTTCTTCTCATTGAATTCCAGATCGTCCGGCTTCGTCCAGATGACGGCGTGATCATCGTCGGCTTCGACTATCATGATCGTGTTGCTTGTTCCGTCTCGGATGTCCCGAATCGGGGTGCCTTCACCGTCGTGGAAGATTCCGTTTTCATGATTTATCCCGACGTAGTTCGTCTTGCCTGCGCCGGCTTTGCTGCCGGGAGCGAGATAGGTTGGCGGAATGAGCTTAATCAGCTCTTTGTTGTGAGGGCTGTCCCATGACTCATCCATATGAAACTGACCAAACAACGTTCCTTGCTCGAGAAAAGGCAGCAGTTGAACTCGCCAGCTCAGCAGTGGTTTTCCATTGGCGTCCTTAACCGACGCTGCCGGAAATCGCTTGTGCGTATCGTGAAAATTGTGCATCGCAATTCCGAGCCGCTTGAGATTGTTCGTGGCCCGATTTCTCTGGGCACGTCTCGGTGACAACACGTCGAGCAGACCGGGACTGTTCGATGTTCCGAAGCGGTTCATGCGAGAACGCGAGACACCGGTCATAAACAGCACCGGCATTACCGACGTGCCTGCTCCAATACTGATCGGCAGCGTGCGAGTTGACACGACTTCGATGCCGTCATCGCCGCTCGTCACCGTTGTCAGTGCTGGCTGAAGATGCCGCGCGATCGTGTTGCCGTCTGGCATGATCGAAATATTGAGATCGACACCTTCGCGCTGCAGTTCGGAAAACAGGAAGTTCGCCCCAATCAAAGCCAACGGGTACACGGACTGGCAGACGGTTTTTGAGTCGACATGCAGGATGCTCACAGGCGGTCGTTCAGCGGCGAGTGCCTTCTGAATATGTGGCCATGAAGAAAGCGTTTCCGCACCGTGCTTGCGATTCAAAAACGCGGCGACGCCCTGTGGAAAGACCGAGACGATCAGGTGTTTGTCTGTCACGCACCAGGCCGGAGCGAACGGGAACTCCTCGCCGATCATATTCAGAAAATGAACAGTGTCGTCGCCGACGGCCATCGTCCGAATGCCAACGATCCGCGGACGCCGCCCTTGAGCTTTCATCATCTCTTCAAACTGCTTGACCCTGTCCACAATCGTCGCCGTTACGGCTCGCAGCGCGTCGGGATTCTTTGCTTCGGCAACTGCTGTCCAGCCGGTAAATATTGCGCCGCCTTCACTCGGCGAGTGATACGCACTCCATGAATCGCCAAGCGAACCAAGCAGATCGTCCTCAAGACTGAATCCAATTTCTGAATCGATCTGCTGCAATCCCTGGCGAGCCTGCTGAGAAGCACCGGGCTCTATGAGGTCTATCAAAGCGATGAATCGTTCCAACGTTTCCACGGGATTAAGCTTCAAAGAAACGGCAATCGTTGAATCTGCTGGAATCTCGGCGAAGTCATCCGCATCAAGTGGCTCGGCGTCGAGCATCGCCAGCAGGCCGGTCGGCTTTCCATTTACTTTGAACCAGGTTCGGCTCACCGTGTTTGATTCACCGAGCCCCGTGACGTTGACGACGGATTCAAGATTCGTCAGCCCCAACGCGTCCAAAGGATTGACCGCATCCGGCCCGCGAGACATCAGCAGCGGTGCAAGAAACGGCTGAGCCGCAGCCATGACTTCCCTGGTATTGATGAACGTGACCGAGGCGACTCGATCAACCGGGAGTCGCTTGTGAACGGAGGCAAGCCACTCTGGAACCGAGTCGCCCGCCATGCGTTCCTGAATTTGAGCGACCGTGCCCTCGCTGACTCCCAGAATGAAATAGTCGCCCGACACGGTCCACTGGATCTTTGGAATTCCTGGAGGAGTAACCAACGTGCGAACCCCGCCAACAGCGTCAGGCACGGGAGTGTCTGTCAGGATTTCGAGAATGGTCAGCAGATCATTTTCAAACTCGGCCACGCCATCCCCGATCTTCACCACCAACCCAACGGGCACGGTCATTCCGGTCGGACCAGCGCCGAACTTTCCAGCGAAGAACGTCGTCGGGTTCACCGCGATCTGTTTGAGAATCCTCGGTGTGATGTCCGCAACTCTCCCTGCGTTCTCGCCCTGCCCGGCTCCCTGTTTCAATGCCTCAGTGAGACTGTCAGTGACTTCTTTGATGAAACGCTGAACTTCAGGTTCGGCCAGCAGTTGTTCTGTGTGATTGGGGCTGTCCGCCGACGGCTCAGCCATTCCGCTCCACGACAGGTAGAACAGACATTCTTCGGGAGCAACTTGAGACATTCTGGCGTCGGGCTCTGCCGGCGGAAGTCCCATCGGAAGCCCAGACATTCCGCCAGAAATCAGCATCACGCCAAAAACGGATAAGAACGACATCGACAATCCTGCCGCAGCCATAAGTCAATCCTTGTGTGCAGATTCTGGAGACAGAGGTGCCTGATGCCGGCTATCGGTAACGGCGTAGCTGGAAACTTATCAAACGAGCGAAATCAAAAGGAGCAGTCACAGGAAACGGCGAACGGGAGATTTATTCCCGTCCGCCGCGATTTCTCCTGAATACTGAAAGTAAGGAACGCGTTCGAGACAAGTGTCTGTTTTCAGTGGCACGCGACTCCGTCGCGTTAGCCCTGACGGGGGATTCCGCATGGAGTGCGGAGCCACTGTGGGAAGTCGTTACGGCTACGACCCTAACGAGCGGCCGCCACTTGCGGACCTGGAGCGACCAGAGACTTCAGGAATGAGATCACCTGAAATCGCTCGGCGTCTGACAACGCGAAAAACTTATGCGTCGATTGAGCCGACTCGCCACCGTGCATCGCGATCGCCTGAGCCAGGGTTTCGGCTCGACCATCGTGCAGGTACGGAGCCGAATCTCGAACACCCCACAGCGGCGGAGTTCGCCATTCCTGACGAGTTGCTCCTGTCACCTTCTTAGGAATTCGGCTCGCCGGTCCTGACTGACGTGTCAACTGAAGGACTTCGCCCTCGGGCGTCGAATTCGGAATGAAGACGTCATAGCTGCCCGTGTCGCCGAGTTCTCCGCCCATGTCGTGCAGAAGAAGATCGCCAAAGACGCCGGCAACTTCTCCGACGTTTTCGACATGGCAATCAGCACAGCCGACTTTGGCAAACAGAGCGTGTCCACCCTTGATATATCCCTTGTCGACTTCGTCGCCAAACGGCCTCTGCACAGGAGCTGGCAGGTCGGAAATGTAATCGATGAGGGCGTCGCACTGAGCCTGGTTCAGGTCGAGTCCAGCCGGCACGTAATCGGCTTTTTGCGGATGCCCAGCTTGCGGATGGTCTGGAACGTTCAGTCCAACTTCAACAGCACAAGCTGTCATCACGAAACTGCTGAGTCGAGACTTCTGCGACTTCCAACCGAATCGACCAGCCGAACCGTCTTTCAATCGAGCGACTCGGCCAGTGACTTTCCCGCCTTTCGTCTGAGCTGCTTCCAAAGCTTCCAGCACTTCGGTCGGAATCGAGTCGATCAGTCCCGCACCAAACAATGCCGTCGTATTCCGCTGTGACTTTGTGATGACAAAGTTGCCTTGCCGTGACGATGCATTCGCTCCACGGCGGTTCGTCAAATTTACCTGCCGTTTGAGGTGTGTCATGACCACCCTGCCGTTATTCGCGTGAGCGCTCCGTGGCCGTTGACTGATTTGCTCGTCCAGAACGGCGACGACTGGAGGCTCAAACATCTGCACTTCGACACCCAAACGCGGCTTCACGCCAAATCGCATTCCCGCAACCTGACTTCGCCACGTTTCGTAACCCGCAAACGTACCTCCCTTGTGAAGCACAACGCTGTTTGCAAACGCAAAGCCAGGATGTAGTTTGGCGAGGCTCTTTCGGTCTGCTTCCATCTGTGTCTTGCGAAGCCGGTCAAGTTTTTTCTGAGCCACTTGCGTCTGTTCAACCGGACTAAGTTTTTGATCGCCCTCATCTTCCGAAGCTTCCTGCGACGCCGCGTCTGGATCAGCCGGAGCCTGAGTGACAACACTGTCCAGGTTTCCAAACACGGATTGAAAGAGAACACCCGGAAGCGTCTGAGGCACGCTGATCGCCCCGGCCTGGCGTTGTCGTTGCTGCTGCGGAGCGTGGAACGCCGTCACGATGTCGACATTCTTGCTCGCCGGCCCAGCACCGCCAGTTCCGCCCTGGTTGTGACACGCGACGCACGAACTGTCGTTGAATACCGGTCCCAGACCGTCACCGCCGTGCGACCGCTTGTCGCCAGGGATCCACTCGCGAGCAAAAATCTCCGCACCATCGACCGACGCTTGCGGCTTCTCAGCAGCTTGCAACTCGCTTGCCTGAACTAGCTTGTCGGCAGCATTTGCCGCAGTGTTCAAACCGAAGATCCCGAGTACGGTCAGAACAGCCAGCGCTGCTGACCGCTTTCTGAGAAACACCCATCGATTAACCAGTAAAAACGACATCGCCCGTCCCTTTGTGTTGAGGCCAATTCGTGCCCGGCAGCATCCGAAGTCAGCGTACGACGCGTCAACCGGCCAGGCAACAGGAGTCTTCCTATTCTCAGGCGTAGTCTCCGATCTTTTACAACAGGCAAAATTGGAAAAAGACAGGGTGGGCACTGCCCACCGATGATGACACCGATCGTCTGTGTATAATTGGTGGGCGGTGCCCATCCCACTATCGTCCACCAGACATCGCGTGGCTGAGCACTCGCGGAATTAGTCGCATCTTCTTACTTACGGACTCAGACAGATGGCCAGAAAGAAGGCAGCATCGACTGCACCGTCAACACCTCGCAGTTTCGGCGGCGTGGTCAAAGGATGTGCAAAACCCGTCCAGACAATTGCAAAAGCGCTGCGGAAAGTCGTGCAGGAAGAACTGCCAGATGCCCAGGAAAGATTCTACGGTGGGCAGCAACCGATGGCGATGTCTCGGACATCAGCTGACGTCTGCTGGATTCAACCGCTGACGAATCGCTGCAACGTCTACTTCATGCGCGGGCCGGTTCTGACCGACGACGATGGATTGCTCGAAGGAAACAGCAGGCGTCATCGGTTTGTCAAAGTGAAGTCGATCGACACTGTTGAGCAATTGCCAATCCGCGACTGGCTACGGGAATCCGTCGAACTGAACCAGGCCGACCTCGAAGGAGGACTCAGCTTCGACGAGGTGCTTCACCTTTAAGTCGGGTGGCCGTGATTGCTTGCAATCAGAGTCGCGCAGCGACAAGAGGTCCTCAAAGACGGCCTGGCTCAATCAAAACCTCGTGCGGCTACGCCGCCCCGGTTGACAAGCAACCGGGGCCACCCGCGTCTCGACTAGTGAAGGCTCTCGACTTCGCTCCCGTCCGGAGACATTATTGCAGTGAAGAGACGGGCATCGACCGTCTCACCGACAAAGTTCACACTCCCGTCACAGAATAAGACGTTTGCACCACCCGTGTGAAAACTGAATGTCTCTTCGTTGGGGCCACAGTTCACGACGTCCCATGTACAAGTTGGGGGCCCGCCTTTCGGTGTCTTGTTGTTATTGACCAGGCGATCGACGTTGAATGCATTGTCAGGATCGGCCCACGCCCACGACCGTCGATCTGCCGGTGTTCCGTCATCCATAATTTCGGTTTTTATGATCATAAAACCTCCTGTCATCGTGTCGGCACGACCGGCATCTTCCGCCACAGCAATTGTATTGCTGACTCCATCCGTGATACGTCTGAGTGTCCGATCGGAATCACCATTCAGAGCACACTTATATCGAGGCTGGGCAGGATCACCGCTGAGTCCTGGCCGTACAGTGACCGGTGCCGAGTAATCGGTGAATCCGTACCCTTCGGAATCAACCAGCGACCCCCGAGGGGTCGTCGGGCAAATGTACGTTGAAACCGCCGTCATTGCGGCTTCCTGATTTGTTGGTGCTTCGGGAGCTGTGGGCGAATAGTCGTATCGATAGTTGTAATTGATCAACTCGTACGCGTTTGCCTCTTCGATGTAGGGAAGGATCAGCATTTGAAACGAGTGTGATGCGTCGCCGAGACTTTCGATTTTGCCTTCTTCTGTGAAGAAAACGTTCTGGCCTGCATTTGGGCCGGTGCCTCCTCGTTTCGCCTGACCTGCGCTGGGAAATCGCCCGTAGGTAGACTCAAAGTTATGTAGAGCCAGGCCAATTTGCTTCAGGTTGTTTCGGCACTGAGAACGTCTTGCCGCTTCACGTGCCTGTTGAACTGCGGGCAACAGCAAGGCAACCAGAATGGCGATGATCGCAATCACCACTAACAGCTCGATTAAAGTAAAGCCGTTCTTCTGTGAGTGACTCTGAGGTCGGTAACGTTGGATCTTCATGGCAATTCTGTGTGGGGGACGGATGGCGGTCAGGGTAGGAACAGAGGGACAGTGACGTAGTGACGCAGGCTGGGTCTCGACCCAGCTTTGTTTAGTGACGCAGGCTGGGTCTCGACCCAGCCTACTCACTGGTTTCCCGCTACTCACTGGTTTCCCGCCTGCGCGGGAATGACAGGAATTATCGCTTTCACCGAATTCGGGGCGGAGTTGAGCATGGCCCTACGCCCAGGCTCGGCGGAAGAAGTCGAGGAAGTTGCGGTTCATGATTCCTTCGACGTCGTCGTCGCTGTAGCCTCGGTCGCCCAGGAGCGTGGCCATTTGCTGGAGATCGGCGATGGTGGTGAGGTCTCGCGGGCATTGTTCTTTGCCGAATCCGCCGTCCAGGTCGGTGCCGATGCCGCAGTGCTTCGCGTTGCCGGCGAGTTGGCAGATGTGATCGATGTGGTCGACGATGTCGGCCATGCAGACCGTTTGCGGGTCTGACACAAAACGAACCCAGCCGGGTTTGATCATCCAGTTGTCAAAGGCGGCTCCGATGACGGCTCCGCGTTTGATCAGCTCTTTGATCTGGTCGTCGTCGAGTTGTCGATCGCCGGGCACCAACGCTCGGCAGTTGTGATGGCTGGCCAGGACCGGGCCTTCGAAGATGTCGAGAGCTTCCCAGAACGACTGATCGGCCAGGTGCGTCACGTCGAGCAGCATGCCGACGCGGTCCATTTCTTTGAGCAGTTCGGCACCGCCTTCCTGCAGGCCACCTTCGCTGCCCGTTCCGATGCAATAAGGTCCGGGGCCGTAATGAGCGGGGCCGAGGATTCGCAGACCGGCGTTGTACCATTCCTCAATCTGGCTCGGAGCGAGGATCGACGGACTGCCTTCCATGCTGAGGATAAATCCGACGGGCAGCGTGCTGGCTTCTCCCGACTGATCGGCGCTCCACTGTGCGACGTGATCTTCCAACGAGGCCAGATCAGAGATTTGGCGAATATGCCCGGCCTCGACCATCGCTCGGTAGTAGGCCATCTGTCCGTAACACGCTCCGTACGCGGCTTCGCGAGACTGGTAATGGGTGAGGGCTCCGTCTTTGTGATGCAGCCGGGGCAGCAGCGTCGAGATCGTCATGCCGACGCGGCCACGACGCAGCTCATGCCAGGAAACGACGCCGTCGCCGATCGCCGGAACCGTTTTCGAGAACTGGCTTTCGAAGTTATTGATCTCGCCAACGGGGAGCGTCAGATCCCGGTTCCACTCGACCGCGTTCCAGGCCATGTCCAGGTGGGCATCAAAAATCAGATTCATATCAGCGTCCGATGAGTTTCAATTTGTCGACCGAAAGAGATCCGAAACAACTTGAACGGATCGAAGTTTGCCGATTCTTGCGAGTCGGCGGCGAAATCGCAACGAGCG
>Ga0316208_1002658_pt1 | contig 14080 bp, 7 predicted proteins | sample 3monopyrite_MG_FD_204944 | JGI IMG/M metagenome (GOLD analysis project Ga0316208, IMG submission 204944) | Microbial mat bacterial communities from mineral coupon in-situ incubated in ocean water Damariscotta River, Maine, United States -... | ecosystem: Environmental > Aquatic > Marine > Coastal... | reverse complement strand
TTGCTCCGGCCGGCAAACCATCCGGCCAGATCGCAATCTCAGGACGATCCGCAGCACAAACGGCCTGACTCGCGGAAGTTGAAAACAGCAGCGTGGCGAATAAAAACGCAGGTCTCATCACGGTTGTTCCTGATTGAGGTGGCAAATCACGGACGTGCAACTCGGAGCATGGCCCGACGCTTTACGAGCAACGTCGAAGTTATCCGAGAATCGTCGTCGCGGAAAGGAAGCCCGTCACCACAGCGGCACGCTGCAGCGTCAGTGCTGCTCGCGAGGTTAACGCCGAGCAGTGTCCCTTGCTGGCAGGGGCACGGAAACGGAGCCTGTCCTCAAAATTAAAAAGGCCCGATGGAATAATTCCACCGGGCCGGGATCATCTATCTTTCAGCTGAGGACGTTAGAAACCGCCGCCCCCCGCTCCTACTCCCCCTCCTACTCCTCCGCCGCCGGCACCACCACCACCGTTATTGTTGTTGCCGTTGTTGAGGAATCGGTAATACGCTGACTGAGCTTCGTCCCCGTTGAGTCCGGGAGCGTACGACTGCGAGACAACCACGCGTGCCTGAGCGTTGGGGATTCCCATCTGCGAAAGCATCAACGCCACCATCTGTCGACGATGCTGATCGATTTCCGGATCGGAGTTGTTTTCAGATCGTTCGATCAGGATTGGAAACGGGGCACTGCGTGCCCGCGCCGCGATCTCAAGAATGTGATCGAGTCCGTACGAATTCAGCTCGCCGGTAAAGTCGACGAACTCGTTACGGTGCATAATGAAGTCGAAGGCTTCGCCGTTTGTTTCCATCTGGTGGTAGTGCGACCGGACGACGCTCCCCAGCGGATACTTGTCGGGAATCGACAAGGATCGCCGCATGGCGAGCGTTGTTGGAACAAACTGAAGCGTCGGCTTGATGCACCCAACAGTGCTCAGCACACACACAACCGTGACGCCTGACACCAGGCTTTTGGCGTGTCTAAGAATCATGAAAATCCCCCCCGACCGTGTTTAGTCACCAGCTCGTCGTCTCGACTCGCCGGATTCTTCGAATTGTCTTCGACCGTCAGTCTGCGCTCGCCGAAGTCGTCGTTATCTATGGCTCTGATTATCTTTGGCTCTGATACTGTGGCTGATTTCGAAACTGCGTCTGATTTTGTTGCCGCTGGCGCTGGACCGCCTGCCCCGCAGTGCCAAGTCGGCCATCGTTTCCGTTCTGCAGGCTGGGAGTCGTTGCGTTCGAAGCTCGCATCGCTGGATTCCTCTGCGGCGCGTCCCGGCTGCCGGTGAACCAGTTCGCCAGCTTGACTCGCTGCTGAGGCTCCTGGTATCCAACCTGCTGAATCCCACCCATCTGCTGAACCGGTTGTCCCATGCCTGGATCGGCCATCGGCTGGATCGCTCCGCCGGGTGCCATTTGTGGGGCCATTTGCATTTGGCCTTGAGGTTGAACCGGGAACTGCTGAACCCCCTGCTGAGGAGCCACCGGCGGCCCAGGATAAACGGCTCCCGGCTGTGCCTGCATGCCGCCATAGCCTGGTTGGGTGACCTGATAATTACCGAGCCCTCCTCCGCCTCCCATTGGCATCGGACTACCGAATGTTCCCGGATTAAACGGTCGATAGCCAAGCTCGGTCGCGTAGCCAGGGCCCCATCCGAAAGGGTTGAGCTGGTACACTCCCTGATCGGGGTAACCTTCGGTTTTCGCGTAGGCATACAGCTCGATGTCGTTCGGTGCTGTCACGTAGAAACCCGGGTACGGAGGAACTTCGTCCGGCTCCATTGGATGGACAAGTTCCGGCGTCACAGTGATCAGCAACTCGTTCTCACCCTGGTCAGCATTCTTCGCGTTGAAGAGTGCCGGCCCGATGATCGGCAACTCGCCCAGGAACGGGATGCGGTTCACTTCATTCGTCATCGTCATGCCGAACAGGCCTGCCAGTACGATGGTCTGGCCTTCCCGCAGTCTGACCGTCGTTGTGACTCGTCGTGAATTGAGACCTGGTACACCGCCGCTACCGCCAGTCGCGCTGATCTGGCTGTACTCAGGCGTAATGTCCATCTGGATATAGTCTTTGTCGATCACCTCGGGCCGAACGAGCAGTGACGTCCCGAAGCCTCGGAAAGATGTCGACGTGCCTTGAGCTCCACCCACGCCGACAATCGTCGGTACCGGGAATTCCCCTCCCGACAGGAAACTTGCAGAATGGCCACTTAGCACGGTCAGTGTTGGCGAGGCGAGAATCTTTGCCGTCCGGTTACCAGCGAGCCAGTTGATCAGCAGGTTGACTTCACCATTCTCGAAGACGCCCGTCAGCGCTCCACCGGCACCGCCAAGCGACGAGGCCAGGAAGTGGCGTCCGTTGTTGACGAGACCGTCCAGGTCAACTCCCAGAGTCCGCAGCTGACCACGACTTAACTCCGCGACGGTCACGTGAATCATGATCTGATGATTCCCCGGAACCTCGAGCAGGTTCACAATGAAATCATCCTCGTCGTCGTCGCCATTATTATTATTGTTGTTGTTGCCAAATCCGCCCCCTCCGCCGCCGCCGTTTCCAAAGCCACCACCTCGACCACCGAAGCCACCGTAGAGACCGAACTCAGCGAAGTAAGCCGAGCGGACGATCTGAAGAATTCGAGCAGCCTCTTCTGCATCGCGAGCCTGGCCTTTGACAATCAGCCTCTGCTGAAGCGGGATCAGGAAGACCTTGCTGTTTGGAAACAGGATGCGAAGTTGCTTTTCCAGCTTTCCGAAATCGTTGCGAAGGCGGTCTTCGAACGTCGGATCGGGAATGACTTCCACAAGATAGATCAGCGGGTCACGGCTATTGTCGAACCACATGGTCAGAGTCGTCGTGCCGAAGTTCATGCCGATGATGCCGATTTCATTCGGGCTGTACTGGACAACGTCGACAACTGTCGGATCGGCAATCGCGATTCGAGCAATCGGAGCACGAGCCACCATCAACTGGCTGCGGCGATGGATGATCTCCATCTCTTCCTGAATGTCCGGCATCTCTTCGATGGCGTACGGCAGCGGCTTCTTCGGCTTCGTATCGTCGGCCGTGATTCGCTGCACCAGTTGAATGCGAGACTGATTGCCCGGTGCGCCTCGATACGGAGCACCCGACTGAGCCTTGATCTGTCCCGGCAGTGCCAGGCAAACGCAGCCTGAAACGAGCAATGAAAGGATTATCGGTTTCATCATTGAGTCGTCGCTTCCAGAGAGTCTCATAAGTGACCTCGACATTCGAAGCAGCTCCTGCATCCAGGATGCGATAAGCCAAACCGTTTAACCGACCGGGCTACCAAGTCACCGTCGAGCTGGGCGTGACGACTGGTACATCATCACTCCCCGCGCAGACTCCACGGCGTGGTTTAAACTTTATCGGTTAGAACGATTCCCCGAATTGAAGCGGATGTAGGGGTTTTTCCTTTTTGAGCCGCGCCAAATTGGATTTGGCAGAAGACCGACACACAACACTGGTAAAATGCAAAGCTTGCGTCGACTTCCTGTGTGAAATAGGGAGTTCTGCGAAGGATGATCCGTCGAGAGAGGATCCGACGACCGACAGCCAGCAGCGGCTTGCGACCGCAGTCGCTCAGGTTAATTCGCCAGCGAAGCCGGAATTGCGTACTCTCGCCAGAGCTGCGGTCCGCCGTGGAGTCCCCCAAACCGAATCATCGATCAATCGGAAACCCAACATGGCACAGTCACGGCGAAGCTTCCTGTCACAATCCGTTGCCGCGATGACATCTGCTGCGGCGAGTACGCTGCTTCCGGCCCAGAGCGTCCGGGCGAACGACGGACAAACCCGGTCGAGAATGCTGCTTGGCTTCAGCACCTACGGAGCAAAACAGCTCAAGACCGAACAGACGATCGACCTCATCGCCTCGGCAGGCTTCGACTCCGTCGAGATAACGGTCTGGCCAGACTGGGACGCCGCCCCGGGTAACATGCCCGCGAATCGACGATCGCAAATTCGCAAACAGTTGAGCGACTCGGGCCTGGTCCTGACCTCTTTAATGGAGCATGTCTCGCCCGAATCTGACAACACGAAGCACAAGACATCACTCGAACGTCTGAAGTCGGTCTTTCAACTGGCCAACGACCTCAGTTCCGGCAAGCCGCCGGTCGTCCAGACTGTTCTTGGTGGTGGAAACTGGGACGACAGGAAAACGATGTTCGTCGATCGGGTTGGCGACTGGTCGGCTTTGGGCAAATCGCTTGGAGTCGTGACCTGCGTGAAACCTCACCGAGGCGGCGGCATGTCGAGACCATCCGAAGCAGTGTGGCTGATCGATCAAATTGGCGATGTCCAGTGGCTGAAGATGGTTTACGACTACAGCCACTACGCGTTTCGAGACATCCCTCTGATTAAATCAGTCCAGGAATCTCTGCCGCACATCGGGCACGTGGCGGTGAAAGACGCCGTTCAGACGACATCAAAGGACGGCAAAAAGTCTCGCGTCGAGTTTCAACTTCCCGGCGAGGCCGGCACGATCGACTTTGTGACGATCCTGAGAACGCTGCACGAGGGTGGATATTCGGGCGACATCTCGTGCGAAGTCAGCGGCATGGTTTCCGGTAAACCCGGCTACGATCCGGTCGCTGCTCTGAAGACCTGCTACGCAAACGTGTCGAAAGCTTTCGACGCAGCCGGAATCAAACGGTCGTAAACTCGTCGATTCAGTGCATATTCAACGGCGACGTTTCAGGATGATGAAGTAGCCGTCGGTGCGATCTTCCAGAAGCTCCCACTGGTCAGGCTCGTTCTGCAACTCTCGGACTTCGTCGGGACGCTTGATATCGCTGTAGTAGTGCTGCGTGTCGATCACGATGAAGTCCGTGTCCTCGGGCACCTGACTCTCGTAGCCGGCGACTTTTCTGAGATAGTGGCTGTAGTCATAAGACCGCTCGTGATGCGTGAACCTCGGGTGGACAAAGTCGGTCGACGCGACGCGAGCGTCCGGCGGGATTTGCTCAAGCACGGCGGCGAACTTCTCAGCACGTTCTGACGGAACGTAGAGTTTCCCCCAGTGAAAGAACGAGCCCGAATCCCAGAACTTCACACTCAGCGGCGACATCCCCACGACGGCTCCGACACCGCAACACAGCGCGAGTACGAAACCAGGAACGAACAACCTGTCGGCACTGATAAACCGATCGGACAGAACTCGAACCCGGCTCTTCGAATCGCCACGAAACTTCTGCAACGAATGGGCAGCCGCCCAGAACAGCACCGGGACAACGGGAGCATGAAAGTGATGATGCGGCTGAGGATCCCCCTTCACGATTTCATTGAGGCAGAGCAATCCCAGAATCGGAACGGCGACTCCGAAGCGGGCAGGCGAAAACAAAGGCAGAAACGCCAGCGGCAGCAGCAATCCCAGCAGATAACTGATCGACGAAATTGTGACGAATTCCTCGATCAGCAACCCGGGCTGAGTCAGCATGTTGACCACGATTTCGCCCAGGGAGTCACCGAACTTCGCGAAATAGCGAGCGTAGTGAACCTCGGCTCCGTCGCGGAACCAGGGAATCAGAACGCGCGTCGTCAGCAGAAGGTAGCCGACAGAGGCAACGACCAGTCCCGCTCCGTACTGCGCGGCCAGCTTTTTCGACGACAGAAACGCTGGCAACAGACTCACGCTATCAGCCGCCTTCTGTCGATTCTTGAGATACGGCTGCACGAGAATCCAGCAACCAAGCGGCGCGAGAATCAGAGCGAAATCTTCCTTTGCCAGAAGCGCGACGATGAAGAGGGCAATCGTCGACTTAATGCGTCCTCGTTCGAGCTGGTCGAAGGCAAACAGCATCGCGGTCAGACCGAAACAGATTGGGCGAAACGTTTTCAGGTCGATGGCGACGTCGAGAAACTGCAACGGCGAATACAACAGGTAAGCCATCGCAAGACACGTTGCCGCTCCGTTCGATCCTGACCACCGCCTGGCCATCCAGAAAACGGGAATCGCTCCAGCAGCCAGGGCGAGACTTTCAAACAGTTCAAGCAGCAGATGTGAAGACCAGATCGCGTAGAGCGGCAGCAGAGCCAGATGGATCACCTGAATGTGCTCGCCGAGAAACAGTCCCTGATCCAGATAACTGCGGAAGCCTTTCCCATGAAGCACGTTCCACAAATGTTCTTCGTACATGACGGAATCGCCGTGTGGAACCAGCATCCCGCGAAACAGCTGCCAGTTCATCGTCGTGAAAACCACGACGTACGCGATCACCGCAACCAGTAACACCTTCGGCACGGCGTAGCCCGACTTCGGTTCCGCATCAGAGACCAGCCCCACCGCACCGGTGTCGGCGGTCGAGCGAACCAGCGGAACGAGCAGCGACGCACTCCAACCGGCCAGCGAAACTGCCAGCACGTAGTGGTACAGCGCGGTCATCATGACCGTCGTCGTGTCGAAGCCGCCGATGAACGAGAGAATGCGTGCCATTTCCCACAGCCAGGGAAGCAACCACCAGCACCAGCCGGAAACAGCAACGCGACAGATTTCCACAATTAGTGGCGGGGTACTGTCGCCGGGTTGTGACTTTCGTTTGACCGAAGCGACGACCGCGAACGCGGCCAGTGCGACGGCGGAAGCAACCGCCAGCACCACCAGCAGCGACAGAAACGGGACGTCGCAAACTGCAGACTGATCAACCGGGTTGATCTGAAGCTGGCCGCCGAGCAGCCCGGCGAGATTGCTCCACAACTGCCGACTAAGAATTCGTGTCGCGGTCACGTCGCTGCCCAGAACACTCTGCAGCGCGAAGGCTTGACCAACACACCCCAGCACGACGATGCCCACGGCCCAGGGCCAGTGGTCAGCCGACGAAGAGGCCTGTATTCTCTCCCGCGTCGCCGCATTCTTTTTTGATTCGTTCTTTCGCCTGACCACAGTTCGGTGGTTCCGCTGTCGTAGAGTTGGGCGAAGTTGTTCCGCCAAGTGATTTTCGCCTGGGCGGCCAACGCTGCCCCAGAGATCAACAGCCCGCAGAATGAAACGATCGAAGAATGAAACGATCGAAATCGGCAATCAACGGGCGAGGCAGGATAGTCTCGCAGAAGCAGCGAATCCATGAGCGAAGACGTTCCGCATCGACGAGTTTCAACTTTGAGGACAACTGACATGTCAGATCTGAAAGAGCACATCCGAGACATCGCTGACTTCCCGAAGCCGGGCATCATGTTTCGCGACATCACTCCGATGCTTGCCAATCCGGACGCCTTTCGAGAGGTGATCCGGCAGTTCGCTGATAAGTACCGCGACGCAGGCATCACCGCCATCTGCGCCGCCGAGGCGCGCGGATTCATTTTCGCCACGCCGCTGGCACTTGAGCTGGACTCGGCGTTCGTGCCGATTCGCAAACCTGGCAAGTTGCCGTTCGATACCAAAGCGTTTCACTACGAACTCGAATACGGCACCGACACGCTGGAGATGCACACCGACGCCGTGAAGGCCGGTGACCGCGTCCTGCTGATCGATGATCTGTTGGCAACCGGCGGAACCATGGAAGCGTGCGTCAAACTGTGCGAACACGCCGGCGCGGAAGTCGTCGGGTGCGCCTTTCTGATCGAACTGACCTTCCTGGGCGGTCGTGAGAAACTGGCACCGACCGAATGCTTCAGCCTGATCAGCTATGACGGCGAGGACTGACGAGGCCGGCATCACCGATGCCAATTCTTTGCGATAGACAAGCCAAATACTCCGCAGAGTCGCGATCGGACAGGAACAACGTTGACGCGGATACCGCCAAACAAGCTCGGAGAGATTGTGAGCTTTTAGTAGGCTGGAACGAGCACCGCGCTGTTCCGGCAGAGGACATGTCAATAACCATTCGAATTGCCGGAACTGCGCGGTGCTCGTTCCAGCCTACCGCCGGTGAATTGAAAAACTCACAGACTGGGAGAGATTGGGAAATGAGTGAGACGACACTGACGATCGAAGGAGCTGTCCATCACCCCAAACGGTTGACTCGCGAAGAGCTGACGGCACTTCCTGCTGAAGGGCAACTCGCAGACATCAGCGTCATCGAACCTCGTCGCCAGGGCGAGGCAATTCGTCTCAGTTGTTTACTCGAGGAATCACAACCTGACGACACGGCAACTCACGTCACGCTTCAGTCGGCGGACGGGTTTTCAGCAAGCATCCCACTGGCGGACGTCCGTGATTCGGGCCTGATTATCTTCCAACTGGACGGTCAGCGTTTGCCGGAGTCTGCGGGCGGACCTTTCCGATTTCTGATTCCCAACGCAGCCGAATGTCGAACCGCCGAACTCGATGCCTGCGCTAATGTAAAAGGTCTCGCCCGCATCGAACTGACAGCCGGAAAAGGTGTTGATACTCGGTACGGTGACAAGTCGCTCTGACCAGTCGCCACGTGCGATCCGCAACGAACCGCGACCATTCGTGAAAACCGCCACTCATTTCCTGGATTCGCTCGGCAAAGCAACGCTCGGTCGGCGTCGGAAAACGAACGAACCGACGATCCACAAACAGGACACGAGCCCCAGGATGAACCCGGCGCCGCTCCCTTTCAGACAAAGCCACCAGATCAGTCCCAAAACCAGCCAGCAGATTTCCGGCCGTTTGGCGATTCGATCTCCGGTTTCGAGACCAAGCAGCAGAACGAACATCGGGACAGCAACGATGACGATCAGAATGCTGCCGAGGATTCGGTCAACTTGAGAATCGACTACCCAGAATTCCACTTGCGCGCCGTCAAACTTCTCCACCACGACGCTACCGGAACCATTGCTCGTGTGGCCGTCCTGCGTTGCGAGAATCAGATTCGCTGCTGCGTCTGTCGGCGTCTCGTTGACTGACTCCGCCGTTTCGGCAGCGAGAGATTCGGCGATCTGTCGTGCTGTTTCGAACGTACCCGAAGCCGAAGAACGTCGTCTGGCAACGTCCAGCCATCGCCTGGAAAGCTGCACGGCAATGCTGCGGCTGTTCTGCTGAAGCTCGTGCGTCGAGATCAAATTGATCCTGCGTGTCGGGGTCGCGATTACAAACGATCGAACGGGGCCGGCATCAACTAATCGAGGAGTTGGCATCGTTCGCCGCTGAACCTTCATCGCGGCGGGATCACGCTGGGTTCTCCACAGCAGCTCGATATCCCGCATGGAACGCTGTCCGACCAGCGGCAGTCGGAGTCTTCCATCAACCGGTGGCAGAACGTTCTCAACCTGACCATCAATTCGGACGGAAATCAAACGAATCCCCTGCGGCCAATCCAATGAAATCTGTGGACGATCTGTCTGCAGAAGAATGCTGGTTCTCGCCACGCCATTCTGCCGCGCACCCGGACGAATCGAATGGACGACCAATGACGGGAGTTTCTCGAAATCTGGAGACGAGGCCAAACGAGAAATTCTGGTCGCGTCGGCCCATGCGACGAACTCGTCGGATGCACTCGCCAGACGAGGCTCAAACTCGCCAACTTCGCTCAGCCGAAGATCGCTTAGTTTTTCACTCGGTAAAACCTCCCAGTCAGCCATCCCCTGGGAAAGAGTCACAACTGCACGCTGCTTATCGACGCCAGCGACAACCGGTGGCGGGAAGCGAAACGAAGCACCGTCCTGAGGACTGAACCTGGCCGTCAAAGCAATTTCCACTCGTTGAGGAATCTGTCGCGGGAGCCTGACGGCAATCGACTTCTGGTCGTTCGCCACTTCCACCACTGCCCCATCGGTCGTTGGCGTGACCGCCAGATTGCCCTTCGCCCATTCCGGCAATTCGATCTTCACATTCCGCCGCGATGCCGCATGAAGATGAATCGTTGCCGAAACATAACACTCACCAACTTCGTCCGACGTGACATCGGCAACGACCCAGGCTGTGGGAGTGACAGGAATCTGCTCCACCGCGATGAAGGCTCTCTGCTCAGGCCTCATGCGAAAACGGCCGACAAAGTTGTCGGAATCGCCCGGCGCCGTTTCAACCACTGAATCGTCGGCAATTTCTTCTGCCCCTTCCACTTCGACCTGAAGCTGCCGGGATCCGTGAATCAGAAGCGTCGACTCTGCATTGTCACCAACCACAGGCTTGATACGAGGGACTTTCACTCGCCCGCCGTCAATCAGCTTTTGCTGTCCCGTGATCGTAATATTCTGCACGCCCGATCGACGATCACGGAGATGCAGCGTCAGTAACCCGTCCTCATGCTCCCAGTGGCTCAGCCGATCAACGTCGTCTTCGACAACATTCACAGCATCGACGCGAAACGTATCGTCGAGCCGAAACTCATGAGTGAATGCAGGCACGACTGCCGTATCGACTTCCGCGTAAACGGTCCATTGAATTCCGAGCGGTTGAATTCGCGCCTCCTGGCTGACTCGCGTTGTCCGCTCTGACCGTGACGGGATGATCCCAGGATTCACGACCACTCCATCCAAAACCGTGAACGCCAGCAGAGGAATTCGTGGCCGTCCATTCTCGGGCCACGCCGCAATGAACTCACTTCCTTCGACGCCGGACTCCGTTGCAAGACTTTGTAACTCTGGCGAGAACTGAAATCCTGCCTCCGACGTAAGCCCGGCAACGTGAAATGAAACAGACAACGGCGTCGCCGTCGCGTCAGGACTGACGGGACTGGCCCAGACCATATTCACACCGGTGACAGCTTCCGGCTGCATCTGCCGCCACCTGAATTCGAAATCGAATGTTTCGGTTAGCGGTGGGTCGAACTCACAAAGCAGCATCACCTGCCCCGCTTCGCGGCGCAGCTCCTTGTCAACAAGATTCCTCGCGCGGAATTGATTCAGGTCAACCTGGCAAAATTCCGGCAGCTTCCACTGAATCAGCCGCACTTCCTGACCATCAACAACGTACCTGGCGTGTGTGCGACGGTCCATCCAGTTGGGATGCACGTCGATCGACGAACTCAATTCAACCGTTGGCTGCTGCAATAAATTCGAAAACTCAGACGATTCTCCGACCGAATCAACTGCCGTGTGCCGCCAGGTGATTGCCAATTCATTCTCTGGCCCGAGAACAAACTCAGTCGTTCCCTGTGGATCGAACGACGTGGCGTCAAGCGACCGTCCAACACCAACCGTCGCGGGTTGGCGCTGGAAGGCCAATGTTACGTGAGAATCCAGAATCTCCGGAATCGGTAGCGAGATTTTCGAGATATCCGCCGAACGTTGAGTCAGTGGCCTGAGCCCCAACTCGATCGTGTACTCGCGCCATAAGTCGACCGATTCCGGAACAGGCGGCGGCACTGGCGACTGCCCTGGCCCCACCATCGTGGCGTCATCCAGTGCGTGCGGCAGCGGAACGCGAAGTCTCGAACCATCGGCACTCGGAAGTACAGCAACCTGCCGACCGTCGACAGAACACTTCGCCTGTCCAGTCAGAAACCTCGCTGGAATTGGGATTTCGACTTCGTCCGCCTGGTTATCCTGCAACGCCACCACAATGGATGCGACGATTTCAGCACGCCCCGACTCCGCGACGTTGACCGCCCACTGCGCTCTTGTAAGTAGCATCTTTGGAGACGCATCCTCACCTCGCACTGAGGCCTCCGAAAGCCTGGTGAAGTCTGAACTTCGCATGAGCACATAATCTTTGTAATCCTGATCCGAAAACGGCGAATCCTGATATCGGACAAGAACATCGATAACGGACACCTGTTTCGAAACGTTCTGTTGAGCCACCACCGAACCAGCCAGACACGTTGCCGCAAGGATCACCAACCCGGTCACGACTCGCCGCGTGATCGTTGATGCCATGCTTACGTGGGCTGCAACAGGTTTCTTTGTTCTGACAGGACGTACAAAATTTCTCGGCACAAGAGTCGCCAGGATGCTGCCTAAAGCCGCCGCTCCGACCAGTTCAGCATAAGCTCCTGGAACAATCACAACCGAAGCGACGCAGCCGCTTAACCAGATAAGAGCGAATCGACTGCGATGCCGCGCGGCGATCACTCGCAGCAAGACTCCGACAAGTGAACTTACCGCGAGGACAAACCATGAGAGAGCATGCAATCGAGAATGATCGCAAATGTGAACGGTCAGCGATTCCGGCAGGCCAGCGGCGGCGGCTGAATAAGTCCGCAGGTCCGTTTTTGTCGGCTCAGTTCGATCGGGAATTTCTGACGACCGGCCTCTGAAGAAACGCGTCCACGATTCGACTCCGATTGGACTGAAAATCTGCGCCGAACCATTTCGAGCCAGCGGACCAAAACACCAGCTCAACCAGTTTCCCGGTCGTGATGCTTCTTCGGGGGTCAATCCCGAAGCAAATGAAACAACCGAATAGCGGTCGCGGAGTCGTACATGCCAATCAAATTGAACGACCGTGGCGTCAGCCGTCGGAATGTGACAACGATACGTCTCTCGCAGATAGACATCCTGAGACGGCAGCGTGTATTCAACTGCCAATCGATCGCCTGCACTGACGAAGGTCAGCGGAATAAACCACCCACCGTCTTCCTGAACCGGAGCCACCTTCTGGCCTCGCCACGTCACTGCCAACAGTTCCGACGCGTTTGGCAGCTGAAAACGGAACGGAGCCGACTCGGCCGAGTAGTGAAACTTCCAGGCAAAATGATGAAGGTCGCGTCCCACAGAAGCTGGCGATAGCTGCGACTCGAATTCAGCACTCACGATGATCTGTTGAGCCACGCCCCGAACACCAACCTTGGAGTCCGAGACTGTCGACAGTTCGGCATCGACTAAGCGATCTGGTCGAGAGATCGACGGTCCGTCGCTGTCTTCCCTGTCGGCTCTTTCAGCAGTCTCGTCGACTTCCTGATCCGTTGCGTCCGAAGTCGCCGAAGGAACGGCCTCAAGGCTAAACGCACTACCGGGCAACTCCAGAGTTGCCGATCCAATTTCGTCGCTTTGCGTCCAATAGTCTGCCGTCCAAACCGTTTGGGGAATTTCACCGAATACAGCAATCAACTCTTCCCACGCTGACTCGGCAAAAACATCGACGTCAGCATGCCGGCGATAAGTGTCAGAAACGATCTGCAACCGGTGAGGCTCCTCGCACCCAACAATTCCAAAGGCGATGGAGACGGTTCGCGCGATCTCGGGAAGGATCACCGGAACTGGAATCAGCGACGCACGACTTCGATCAGCCCGCTGCCCGACGACTCGAAGTCGCACAGGTTTTCGGACTGGCAGACCATCCGCAATGTCAATCGTCAGTCGTTGATGCCGGCCCGCACCGCGCGTCACACTCCACGAAAGATCCCCAGCGTCCACGTCGGTCGTTGCCGACTGACCAACCAACGACACGGCGGTCACTTCCCATTCGGAAGGTACCTGCCAGGTTGAGACAAAAACTCCGCGGGCCTGCGATGTCAATTCAATCAGGACGTCCAGTTCCTGCGGAGTCGTGCCAACATTCAACAGCGAGTATTCCCTGACGGATAGTTTCCTCGATGACTGCCGTCCAGAGTTCTGAATCTGAAGATCGACAAAGGCCCGAGCGCTGAATTGCTCGAAGACAAGTTCATGCCTGTCATCATCCACTGAAGTACCCGTCTGCCGAAGTCCGCCGGACGTGTATGTCGCAAGCTGATACGGCGACTCAACGGCAACACTGAGGGGACTTGCGTTTCCACCCAGTAATACAGCCTCGAGGGGTCGCGGCGGTTCGACACGCACTCGGACATGACCCGTACCTGGTGGCGGTACCGATTGTCGCCCTCGAATCACAATTCGCGACGAATCTTCCGCGATCGCCCCAGCAATCTGGATACGGAGTGCATGCCACTTGTCCGGCAACGGCCCAGCGTCTCGCCACGAAAACGCTCTCCCCGATTCGTCTTCAATCGACGAGACGATCAACTCTGGAGGAATCGCGACCGTCAGTTCATCGCTGTCCACGGGCAACGAATCAAGAGCGAACTCGAAAAACTGCTCAACAGTTTCTGACCGCAGCTGCACCCGTGAGTTCAGACGATAGGACACCATGCCACGCTGGCTGAGGTCACCAGTGACCGGCTCCTGAACTCGAATTCTGCAAACGTTGGAATGCCCAAGTTCAACCCGCCAGACATCCCCGACTGAAGTTTCCGAGGCAACGTCTTGTCCATTCGGCTCGGCGGCCTCGCGCTGGGTGACTCCG
>Ga0316208_1002657_pt1 | contig 14080 bp, 13 predicted proteins | sample 3monopyrite_MG_FD_204944 | JGI IMG/M metagenome (GOLD analysis project Ga0316208, IMG submission 204944) | Microbial mat bacterial communities from mineral coupon in-situ incubated in ocean water Damariscotta River, Maine, United States -... | ecosystem: Environmental > Aquatic > Marine >... | reverse complement strand
AACCGTATTTATATACAGAAAAAATAAACCTTGTTGAAGCTGAAGATTTATTATTCAGTATTGCCATCTTATTCATTACTCTAATCATTTTGTTAATGATAGGGGTTTTTATTATTACAAATCGAATCTCTAAAAAGATTTGGAAACCCTTTTATGAATTAATACATCAAATAGAGGAATTTGAAATTGATAAAGACCCTAAACCTCATTTTAAAACTACAACTATTGAGGAATTTAACAGATTAAATGAAGCTGTTGAAAAACTAATGCGTAAAAATATTAAAATTTATAATAATCAACGAGAATTTATTGACAATGCAGCGCATGAACTACAAACGCCTTTGGCAATATTTAGAAGTAAAATAGATTTATTGATTCAAAGAGATGACTTGACACATGGTCAAGCAGCTATTGTTGTAACTATTAATGAAAATATTGACCGTTTAATAAAATTAAATAAAAATCTACTTATCCTTTCAAAAATAGATAGAAACATTGAATTGGAGGTTGAAAAGTTTAGTTTGAAATTATTACTAGAAAAACAAATTGAGTTTTTTAGCGGACAAGCAAATACAAAACAAATTCAAATTAAAAATCGAATTAATGATGACGTTATAGTAAACGCTAATAAAAATTTAACAGAAATATTATTTAGTAATTTACTATTGAATGCTATGAAATATAATGTTAAAAATGGAACTGTAATAATTGAATTAGATAACGGTAAAGTAAGTGTTTCTAACACAAGTGATCAGACAAAAATTCCAAAAGACAAATTATTTAATCGCTTTTCAAAATCTAATCAAAATCAACAAGGTAATGGACTTGGTTTGGCAATTGTTAAAAAGATAGTTGATCAAAATAATTGGGAAATTACCTACAACTATTCAAAAAACAGACACTTTTTTACAGTTACATTCTAAAATTCAAAATATCTTCAAAATTGAGTTATAAGTTTGTACCATATTAATCATTAAAACAAAATAAGATGAAAAAATTAAGTGTATTAGTTATGTTGATTTTAACAGCAACATTACAATCGTTTGCTCAAGATGTGCCATCAAAAGTAAAAGATGCCTTCAACAAAAAATTTCCTCAAGCAAAATCTGTGCATTGGGATAATGAAAATGCAACCGAATGGGAAGCAGAATTTAAAATGAATGGAAAAGAATATTCTGCCAACTTTGGTACTGACGGAACTTGGAAAGAAACAGAACACGATATATCTGTAAAAGAATTACCAATTGCTGTAAAAAACACTTTAAGCAAAACCTTTAAAGGCTACAATATTGAAGATGCTGAAATTACAGAAACTCCAACATATAAGGCTTATGAAGTTGAAATTGAAAAAGGTGAAACAACAATGGAAGTTGTAATTGATGAGCATGGTAAAATTTTAAAGAAAAAAGTTGAAAAAGAGGAAGATGATGAAGGAGAGGAAGAAGATGATAATGATGAAAAAGAAGACTAAAAATTAATTATGAGCCCTCAGAAAACTGAGGGCTTTTTTTTTAAATAAAATATGAAAAAAATACTATTTTTGATAACGATATTTACAGTGAATAGTAGTTATGGTCAAAATTCCGATTCACTTACTGATTTACCTTTTAAAATTTCACATCTCAAAAAATTAGATTCACTAGAACTTGCTGAAAAAAAGGAAGGAACTTTTGTAACAGGGATTCCTGATATTAGTATTGATCCATTAAATGGTTTTGGGTATGGTATTGAAGGTTCTATTATTTTTAACGGTCATAGGTCAAACCCTTTTTTTGAATACACGCCCTATTTAACAAAAATTGATGTGGCCGCATTTAACACCTCTAAACAACAACGAGAGTTAATAATTTCAATTGATAAACCATATATCTTTAAAACAAAATGGAGAATTAAGGGTGAAATAGGTTATGAAATTAACCCTAATTTAGTTTATTTTGGAATTACAGACAAAACATTAAATTCTCTTTCTGAAATTTCTAATCTAGATGCGGTACCTCAACCTCCTTTTTTAGGCTCAAAATATAAAGATTATGAGAATAGTTTAACTGGTGCTTACGCCAATTACAATACTTATACAAAACAAGAATATATTTTTAACGTAAGTGGTGAATATTCTCTATTTGATAGTAAAGTTCGTGTTTTAGTTGGTGGTGAATTAGCAGGTTTAAACATAAGTGCCAGTGGTGATTCATTGTCGAGATTTCAAGATGAAGCAAATATAATTGGCGTAGGTCAATCAAAAATAACATTTTTACAATTGGGTATTATTTACGACACGAGAGATTTTGAATCCGATCCAAATAGAGGTGTTTTTTCTGAATTAACTAACGAATATTCTTCAACAATAATTGGTTCTGATTATAACTTAAACAAATTATTTTTTCAAATAAAGGGTTATAGAAAACTTTTGCCAAAACATTTAAAAAAAATGGTTTTAGCTTCTCGCTTTGGAATTGGCTATACTTTTGGTGCTTCTCCTTTTTTTGAATACCAAGATGAATGGAGTTCTGAAGGTAGTATTGAAGGATTAGGTGGTGCACACACACTAAGGGGGTATAAACAAAGTCGGTTTTTAGACAGAGGAATGTACTTTTTTAATACCGAACTTAGAACACGTTTTGCAAAACTGACTATATTAAACCAAAATTTAGTTTTTAGTGCGGTGCCTTTTTTTGATGCTGGAAGTGTCTATTATAATGTAAGTGATGTGTTTAATTTAAACAGAATTAGAACCTCAGAAGGGATAGGTTTAAGAATTGCTTGGAATTCTAGTACAATATTAAGGTTTGATTATGCCGTTTCAAAAGAAGATAATCAATTCTTTTTTACGTTTGGACAAACCTTCTAATCATTAAAACCTTACTATCAATTACACCCTTCAATAACTACAACAAACTCTCCTTTTGGAGCTTTATTTTCAAAATGAGTAACTAATTCAGATGCTGTACCTCTAATTGTTTCTTCAAATTTTTTACTAATTTCTCTTGAAATGGAAATTTGTCGATTTTCATCTAAAAACTCGATAAATAGTTTTAAAGTTTTAATTATTCGGTGGGGAGATTCATATAAAACTGTTGTTTTTGTTTCTGCAGCTATTTGCTTTGCAATGGTTTGACGGCCTTTTTTGTGGGGCATAAATCCAATGTACTGAAATTTTTCGCACGGAAAACCAGAGTTAACAATTGCAGGAACAAATGCCGTTGCACCAGGTAAACAATCTACTTCAATTCCAGCTTGAACACATGCTCTACTCAATAAAAATCCTGGATCCGAAATGGCAGGCGTTCCAGCATCCGAAACCAAGGCATAAGTCATTCCCGATTGAATTTCATCAACAATACGTTGGGTTGTTTTGTGTTCGTTATGTTGATGGTGTGAAATGAGTTTATTTTCAATTTCATAATGCCGCAACAATTTAGAAGTAACACGTGTATCTTCAGCCAAAATGGCATTTGCTTCCTTTAAAACACGAATGGCTCTAAAAGTCATATCTTCTAAATTTCCTATTGGTGTTGGTACTATGAATAGTTTTCCCATAGTTATAAAATTAACCCAAATCCTTTATTGGGATTATGCGTTTTGTCTTTAATTTGCGCAATATATTTTGCTAAATTTTGAAATACAGTATTCATCTTTTGTAAATCTATTACAATTTGTTTTACTCCTCAAATTTAACTTCAAATAAAGTAGGCCATAATTTACCCGTAATATATGTTTTACCGGTTATCGGATTATAAGCTATTCCATTTAAAACATCTGCCCCGCCAACTTGCCCTTCAGTGGCAATACTATTACAATCAATAAAACTCATTACACGACCAGTTGTGGTGTCAACCTCTATAATTTTATTTTCCATATATACATTAATGTATAACTTATCATTTATCAATTCAATTTCATTCAAATTACTTTCGTCAGATTGATCATGAAAAGCATAAATTGACTTTTCAATAGCAAAAGTACGTGGGTTTCGCCATACAATTTCAGAATCTCCACTGGTCATAATAATTGATTTTCCGTTGTTACATAATCCCCAACCTTGACCTTCATAATTCAATTCTCCAATTTTATTAAAATCCATGTCGTATAAAAAACAAACATTCGATTTCCAAGTAATTTGATAAATAGTATCGTTTAAAATGGTAATTCCTTCTCCAAAATAAGGTGCATTTAGGTTTTTAAACCTAGATTGATTTCCGGTTGCTAAATCTACCTCAGCTATTAAAGATTGACCAACTTGACCTGTAGATTCATAAAGTTTACCCTTATAAAACTCTAATCCTTGCGTATATGAAGTTTTACTATGGGGATAGGTTGCAATTTTTGTTGCAAATAATTGGTTAGGCACTTTGTCCGAAAAAAATATGACTCTTCGATTGTCTCGGTGAGGTTTACCGTCATTGTCGGTATAGGCTAAATATAAATCTACCCATCCAACTTTACCATTTTCTGTTGGAACATTAATAATTTGCGACTCAATTTTTAAATTTTCGGCATAAAGTGTATCATCTATAAAAAGACTCATGTCTTTGATTCGTGAGGCATCATTTACTTCAATTTCAACTGACATTGCTCCGTCTCCAGTAATAAATTGGTCTTCATTTGCGGGACTCACTAACTTAATTGCTGGTAAATGTTGAGGTTTTTCATTCTCATTATTCTTTTTGGAATCGTTTTTACATTGTACACAACTAAAAACAACAATCAGCAATAATCCAATACTTTTAATTTGATTCATAAGGTTGGTTTAAAATTTAGAAATCATATCCATTAAAGTTGATTTTTTTCTAGTTGAAACCGGAATTTTAGTCCCATCAGTTAAAATAACTTCACCGTTTTGTTTAATAAACTCTTTAATCATGTTTACATTTACCAAATGCGATTGATGAATACGAATAAAGTGATGATCGCTCAACATTTTATCAAATTCTTTAAGCGTTTTTGTCACAATTAGTTTGCTACCGTCTTTAAAAAAGAATTTTGTATAATTAATATCCGATTGAAGTCTAATTACGTTTTCAATGTCAACAATATGGATTTTATCGACTGTATTTAAGGCTATTTTTTTTGGATGGTTTAAATTCTCCTTTAACAAATCTAATCGACTAGTAGGTTGTTGCTGTTGTTCCACTTTTTCTACTGCTCTCATTAAATCGTCTGGATCAATAGGCTTTAACAAATAGTCAATAGCTGAAAATTTGAATGCTTTAATAGCAAATTCGTCTGATGCAGTTGTAAAAATGAGTTTAAAATTCGTTTCTCCTATAATTTCAAGTAGATCAAATCCGGTTCCGTCAGGCATTTGTATGTCTAAAAACACCAAGTCAGGTTTTAAGTCTTTAATAACTTTTGCCCCACTTACAACTCCATTTGCTGAACCTATAACTTCAATATTATCACAATACGTTTCTAAATCTGCTTTTAAAACTGTAATTGCTTCAGGAATATCATCTATTATTACTGCTTTTATCATAGGTGATTAATTTACAAATTTTGTTTAATTGCTCTGGCATCAATTGCCGAATGGGTAGCTGTATAATCACAAACACCATTTTTAATCAATAACACTTGAGGAGATTGATGTTGTAAACTAAATTCTTCAACTATTTGATTTGAAATCGGTCTAAATTTTAATAAATCTAAATAATAAGCTTTGACTTTATCTGGTTCAATATCCCAGTTTTTATCTAATGCATTTTTAGCCATTAAACTCACCGAACACCTTGTACTGTGTTTTAAAATCAATACCGGAATCGATTTTGACTCTTCTTTAATCTCATTTAATTGATTCATTTCGGTTAAAGGAATCCAATTAATATTTCCTCTCGAAATATTATTTGTTTTATTTTTTGAACTAAACCATCCCATCAGTGTGCAGATTTAAATTGATTTAAAAAACGAATATCATTTTCAGAATATAAACGTAAATCGCCTACTCTGTATTTTAATTGTGCTATTCTTTCAATTCCCATTCCAAAAGCAAATCCTGAGAATTTTTTAGAATCTATATTTGCAGCTTCTAGCACATTTGGGTCAACCATACCGCAACCCAAAATCTCTAACCAACCGGTATATTTACATACATTACATCCTTTTGCATTACAAATTGTGCAACTCACGTCCACTTCTGCTGAGGGTTCTGTAAATGGGAAATATGAAGGTCTTAATCTTATTTTTGCTTTTTCGCCAAACATTTCTTGTGCAAAATATAATAAAGTTTGTTTTAGATCGGCAAACGACACATCTGTATCAATATACAACCCTTCTACTTGATGAAAAAAGCAATGTGCTCTGGCCGAAATAGCCTCATTTCTATATACTCTACCCGGCGAAATTGTTCTAATTGGTGGCTCAGAATTCTCCATTACCCGTACTTGAACTGATGAAGTGTGTGTTCTTAAGGCCATTTCTTTTGAACGATCACCATCATCAGATGTTTCAATAAAAAAAGTATCTTGCATGTCTCTTGCAGGATGTTCTGGCGGAAAATTAAGTGCTGAAAAATTATGCCAATCATCTTCAACTTCTGGTCCTTCTGATACTACAAAACCAATGCGTTTAAAAATCTCAATAATTTCATTTTTAACTACTGCTAAAGGGTGTCTTGATCCTAAAGCGATTTGTTCAGCAGGTCGAGTTAAATCAATTGACTTTTGATTCGACTTTGAATCATTGCCTTGAATTGAATCTTTAAATCCATCAAATTTTTCTTGCGTTTGATTTTTTAACCCATTTATCAACTGACCAAATTCTTTTTTTAATTCATTTGGGACTGTTTTAAGCTCAGCATATAAATCTTTAATCTTGTTTTTTGAGCCTAAATATTTTATTCTGAACGCTTCAACTTCATCAACCGATTTAGCTGAAAATGTTTCAACTTCTTGCTTAATTTCTTCTATTTTTTCTTTTAATTCCATTTCAATTGTAACTTTTTAGGGTTGTTAATTGTTATTAGTGTGCAACCTTTTTAGTTTTAAAAACGTATATTTGTATAAATAACGCTAAAATTGTGAAGCGAAATTACTTAAAAATTAGATTATATGAACAGAATAATTGCTAAATCCGGAATATTTGTAATGTTAGTTGCATTTTTAACAGTTGGAATGTTTTCTTGTAGAAAAGAATCTCCTACTGTGGCAGTAATTACAGTTGTAGATACATCAGGTGCAGTTTTTCCTGGTGCAATGGTAAGACTTTATCCAACACCGTCAATTAATCCTAACCCAGGAATTATTATTGATGACACTTTAATTACTGACGTTTCAGGTCAAGCAACTTTTGATTATACTGATATGTATAACTTAGGTCAAGCAGGATTTGCTGTATTAGATATTGAAGTAAGGTCAGGAGATACTTTGTATGGAACAGGAATCATTAAAGTTGAAGCAGAAGCTACATCAAATGAAACTGTGGTATTGCAACCGTAAGTCACATTAAAAAAATTACTTTATTAAAGCTATCCATTTTATTGGGTAGCTTTTTTTGAAATTGACAATATTTGTTGTAAATTTCAGTTGGATTACAAATTCGGTGAAGCGGGGAAATTTGGAAGTAGAAATAGAGCAAAGACGACTAATGGTAAATAAAAATAATACAGATGCAAAAAATAAAGTTAAATATAGATTTTATTAGTTATGTAGGACTATTAATAATAACCATAGTGTTCATAAAAATCATTTTCACATAGGGCAATGAAAGTAAATTTATTTATAATTATTCTTTTAATATTTACATATTGCGGTTCACGTGAGATTAACCCTTTACAAATATCAACTATTAATAATTTTTCAGAAGAAAATGATAGTGTTAAAAATTGTATGTCTCAAGGTATTACTAATGACTTAGGTTATGGTTTGTTATTATGGGATGGCGAATGTGAACAAAAGATTATAATATATGAGGACACAATTTTTAGTAAGCCGTTAGTGTCCAATGATTTGTGTGAAAAACCAGTTGTTTGCCCGTTTTTATGTAAACCCGATTATGGAATTTTTCATTTTATAATAATTAATATTGGTAACCAGTATTATGAAGTATCATATGATAATGGAGAAAAAAAAGGGTTTATACCACTATATGATTTTTATAAATTTGTAACATGGGAAGATTTTTTAATCAACCACACTACGGGCGTTAAAGGTAAAGACAGTAATGTAACATTGCAAGTTGTTTCTGTAAAAGATGGTTTTCTAATTGGAGTTGATGATTCAGGTAATAAGGTAAAGTTAAAATGGAAAGAAAATAATGAGATACTGATAAATATTATGCTGTTAATTTAATAGTTACAATACTAGTAAGCATCCCGTGAAATACATATTGTTTACCTCATAAATTGTATTATATAAACTACTTGAAAATTTACTTTTTAAAATTGTTAGGCAAGAGTTCTGTAAGTTTATTTGCGTTGTGTTCCAATATATTTTCAAGAACAAAAGTCAGCCAACTCAGAGGCTCAATATCATTGATTTTACACGTTGCAAAAAATGAATACATCATGGCTATATTACTAGCAGATTTGTGAGAACCTGCAAATAAATAATTTTTTCTACCCAAAGCTAGCGGTCTAATAGTATTTTCAATTAGGTTGTTGTCAATCTCCCTCTCGCGTTCGTTTCTAACGAGTGTGTTCTTTGTTAAAAAAGCATAAAGCATGAAAGTATTAAAAATAGCCATATTATTTTTGATGTTTGTTATTTGTAATAACACCTATGCCCAAGATATTAAGTTCGGTTTTTTTATGGGGACAAACCTGTATCAAAACACAAAAGTTGACACGGCAATATACTCGCCCACAAACAGCTACAATACATACATTGAAAATGAAGAAGGCAAGGGGATCATCAACAAAAATATTGTTTTTAACAGCATTAATTCTGGTTTAATTTTAAATTTTTCATTTAAAAAATTTACTTTTAATATTGAACCTCAATATTATTATCAACGCACCACTTTTTATTTTAAAAACCCATATCCAACCGAAAGGGTTATAGGGAAAAGAGCCTTTAGACTACCCATTTATTCAACGTATAAATTTTTTAAAAACAAAAATAGCATTTACGGTTTAGCAGGATTGGTGTTTAATATAGAAAAAAATTGGGATTTTCAAGCACCAGGTTTTGGTTATTATATTGGTCCGGATCAGCTGTATGAATATGAGTATAACTTTGGTGATGACCACTTTAAAGGGGTGTTGTATGACGATTATAATTATTGGAATTATGTAGTTGGCTTTGGTAAAAAATTTAATCGTTTTAATTATTCTATTCGATATTTGAACCAAATTAAGCTCACAAAACACAATATTTTAGCTAAAACTTGGCAATTTGAATTAAGTGTAAATATATTGTTACTGTCGTATAGTGATTTTACAAAAAAACATTTTTTATATGTGGACTAAACTTTTATCAATATTGCTTTTAATGGTGCTATTTTTAGGATCATGTAAAAAAGAACCCAATACTTGGGACAGAGAAGATAATCTTGAAGTTGATACAGCTAGTTTTTTACTTGAATCTAAATACATATCTCATATAGATACACAAATCATTTTCCAAATTGGAATTGTAACTTTAAATGGATTGGCAACAGAAAAAAATTATAATACTGCGGTATATTATGATTCTGTTAGAGCTAACCTTAATTACACATATAATTTGAGCAATACAAATATCCAACAAAAATTACCCTCTGCCTATACGTCTGTTTTATTGTTTGATCAAAATGGAACCTATTGGCACAACGAAAATTATATGGGGGTTTATTTAAGACGATATTTTGAAGTTGTTGAAAATTCGACTGTAAGCCAAATTGCAATAGCTAAATTTTTACCCCAAAACAATGAATCAATCTCATTTTATAAAGAGAATGAAAACGCTTATTTTAAAAATTCATGGGAATATAATACCAATAAATTTTACGACTTGTCAAACGATAATTTTAATTCAAACTACATTTCTACCAATATATTATATATCATTGACCGATTAAATGAAACTATAGATTCATTAATTGCAAGTCCAGATAAAAATGGAGATTTATCCATTACATTTTTTTCTCAGGGCGGTTTCGAATCATTCCAATCTGAAACTACAGAAATTAATAGCTTAATTACAAAAGCAAAAACAAATAATATAAAAATAAATTTAATCGGATTTGAAAATTCTACGGCTTCTGAATTTAGAAGAATAGCACAAGAAACAGGTGGGTTTATCTGCTCAAAAGAAATAAATTATAACTTGTATCAATACATTAATTATGACGAAAAAAAGATAACTGCCATTGGTGTATTTCTTGAAAATTTAGATTTGATTTTACAAAATAAATTAACATCTCACAATTGCACTATTCAAGTTGACAGAACAGATGGTGGAATGTATCAATCCGGAGAAAGAATAGCTTTTCAAATAAATTATGACCACAAAATGTTTACTGTGCAATTAACATTACCATGATTAAACAACTTTACATATTGTTTATATTATTTGGGCTAAATTCTTTTTCCCAAGTAGAATTGGCTGTTCAAAAAGGGCATTCTGACGACATAGTTCAGCTTGAATTTTCAAACAGTTCACGTTATTTAGCCTCTTTGGCTGCAAATAATGAAATAATTATATGGCAAGTTGGCATTGAAAAAGCATTAAGTTCATTTAAAATTGGTGAAATTGAAATGATTGAGGGATTAAAATTTACAGAAGATGAACAAAAATTAAAAATTAAAACCTTTAGAACAACCTATTTTTATGACATAATCAAATCTAAACTCACCGAACAGTATTTACCCACTGACACTTTATACCGTAAAAAAGATTACTTTTTTGACGCCAAAACAAATTCAAAACTTGAAATTGTAAAAGGCGCAATCCAAAAAAAGAAAATAAATAAACGATTTAGACTTTATAAAGTTTCTGTAAATTACCTTGAAGCACCATTTACTGCTTTTGATGTGTCGGCTGGTAAAAACTTATTAATTGGGGTGGCAGAAGATGAAAGAATTTATATATGTAATTATCTTTTAGGTGTTAAATATTGGGTTTTAAAAGGTCACAATTCGGCTATTAATGACATAAGATTTACCAAAGATGGAAAATATTTTGCCACAGCAGGACGAGATAGAAGCATTATTATTTGGGATGCCAAAACGTTTAAAATTAAAACAAGATTTGTATCTCATATCTATCAAAAAAAAACAGTTACTTTTAGCCCTGATGGAGGAAAAATTATTATTGGAGATGAGCTGGGTTACATTTATGAAGTAGGATTAAATAAAGCCTTTCCAACTATTAATGTTAACCAAAACAATTTTCATTCAATCAACAAAATTAAACCTTTTGATGGTGGATATTATATTGTGTCTGCCGACAATCACGTGTATTATAAAAATAATATATTTGACAAAAAACCCGTACACAAATACACGTTTAGAGACCATACCATATTAAAATCTAAAGATTTAGTTTTAGAAAAAGCATTCAATGCCTATCAACCACCTTTTGGCGAAACATCATTAATTGACATTTCTCCTGACAGTAATTTAATCGTTTATTCTGGTCAATCTGATATTCCAACAATTGCAGTGGCAAAAATTGGTAAAAGAAAAGTTCAACATTTATATCATCCTTATGATAACCGACAGTGGACAGACGTTGAATTTGTGTCGAATAATGAAATTATTGCCATTCACGATTCGTCAAACGTATTGTACGGGTGGAAAATTGATGAACGTAAAACGTATTTAAAAACAGACACCTTACCTTTTATTATTAAAAATTTTAAATATATAAACGGTGATGAAATTTGGATTAATTCTCGATTTTATGGTCAATTTATTTATAACATCAAGTCGCGAAAATTAGACAATGTATTAAAGTTAACAGTTGAAAACGTTTTTAAGTATCACAACTATATTGTTTTAGCAACTGCATCCAATTCAATTGTATTTTATGATTTAGTAAAACGGGAAAAATATCACTTTTTTATGGGGCATACTGGCTTGGTAACAGACATTAGTTTTCATCCAAATCATGATTTATTTATAAGTAGTAGTGATGACGGGTCTGTAAAAATGTGGAGTTTTAAGCAAAAAAAACTATTGGTAACTATTTTTCCTTTTAGAAACAAAGAATTTATATTTATTACGTCAGAAAATGACTATTTAATTACCAAAGGTGGCATGGAAGAGATTGGTTTCAAATACAAAGGTCAATATTTTTATCCCGAACAATTTGATTTAAAATATAATCGCCCAGATAAAGTGTTAAAATTACTTGGTTACTCAGATTCATTGTTGATTGAAGCTTATCATAAAGCCTATCTAAAGAGACTCAAAAAAATGAACTTTACTGAAAATCAATTGAGTTCAGATTTTCATTTACCAGAGGTTGAAATAACAAATTTTATGTCCATCCCATCTCAAACAGATAAAAATTATATTGATTTAGACCTAAATTTAACGGATTCTAAATACAACCTTGACAGAATAAATATTTGGGTGAATGATGTTGCAATTTATGGGGTGAATGGCATTAGTTTACGACAACTTAATGATAAATCTGCTCAAAAAAAATTAAAAATAAACCTTGCACAAGGCAACAATAAAATTCAAGTCAGTGTTTTAAACCAAACTGGTGCCGAAAGTTATAAAAAAGTCGTTGAAATTAAATCTACTGTAGCTCCAGAATTACCTAATTTATTTACCGTAACCATAGGCATAAGTAAGCATAAAGACTCAAAATACAACTTAGATTATGCACACAAAGACGCCATTGATGTAGCTGCGGCTTTTCAAAAAAACACTTACTTTAAATCTGTTCAAAATATGACACTAACAGATGAAGAAGTCACACTTGAAAATTTAGTAAAAGTAAAAGACTTTGTAAATAAAGCAAACATTAATGATGTGGTTTTAATTTTTGTTGCAGGTCATGGTGTTTTAGATGACAATTTTGATTATTATTTTGCTTCTTATGACATGGACTTTAAAAATCCTAGCGAAAGAGGTATTCCGTATGAAACAATCGAACAGTTTTTAGATGGTATTAGAACCCTTAAAAAATTATTATTGATTGACACCTGTCACAGTGGAGAATTAGATAAAGATGAAATTGAAGAAAATACTGATGAAAACGAAACCGAACAAGGCGATATAATTTTTAGAAGTGCTGGTGTTGTCATAAAAGCAAAAGACAATCCTTTAGGTTTAAAAAGCACAAACGAGCTTATGAAATCATTATTTACAGATTTAAGAAAAGGAACGGGTGCAACGGTAATTTCAAGTTCTGGAGGAGTTGAATTATCGCTTGAAAGTGGAACGTTTAAAAATGGATTATTTACTTATTGTTTACTTAAAGGATTATTAAATAAAGAAGCCGACTTAAACAAAGACAAACAAATATCAGTTTCTGAACTCCAAAAATATGTGAGTACTGAAGTCAATTTATTGTCTAATGGAACGCAAACACCTACATCAAGAATTCAAAATAATGAGTTAGATTATAGAGTTTGGTAATCAAATTAGTACGCGTAAAATTATCATATCTATTTTTCAACCAGGTATAAATGAGAATAAGTTGTGTTGTGATTAAATGAAAGCACTATCTTTGCCAAATGGAATTGGTAGATAAAATTAAAAATACGTTTAACACAACTGACAGCAAAGAAGTGTTTAAAAATGAAACCTACAATTTTTCAATTCATATTTTAAAACCGACTCGAAAAAATCCTTATCACATTGTTTTTACGTCAGGATTGTCTGATTTTGCCCAAAATGTTTCAGATAAATTTCCAGAATTTAAACACATTGAACTTTATTTTTGTTTACCTGATTATTGGAAAATTGATAATAAATCACCTGCAAATAATTGGCCAATAAAGTGGTTAAATCGAATAGCTGAAGTGCCACAAAAAAGCAATAGTTGGTTTGGACCAGGTGACACACTGCCAGCCGGAAACCCTCCAGAAGAATTATCTGATAAACTCAAGCAAAATCATTTTATTTTAGCCGAACCTATGTTGTTTAGTGAAGAATTAACAACAGTAAATCTGAATGATAAATCGATAAAGTTTTTGGCGATTATTCCCATTT